>JACCDW011210098.1_pt1 | contig 30226 bp, 34 predicted proteins | sample 7449781 | NCBI WGS metagenome assembly JACCDW01 (sample SAMN15323449, study PRJNA562643) | freshwater metagenome | isolation source: river surface water | place: USA:Blue River Watershed | collected 2017-08-18
GACATCCCTCGCACAAAGGGAACTGGTGCTGAGTTCATGGCGGAGATCAGCAAGCAGAAGGGCTTCAAGCCTGAGGAGGTCGCTGACCGTAAGATCCCGATCCCTGAAGGCAAGATGACTAAGCTTGAGTTCCTAAGGCACTTGCGTCAGCACTCAAACCCACCACTCAAAGAGCAAGTACTGCGTGACATGGGTAGTGGCATTGAGGCACGTGATGAACGGGCAAATGAATACTATGGCGACGACTATGAGAACATCAGCCCAGAGCAACAGATTGACGTCAGGAACTGGGTGAAGGAAAACGGGGCTAAGTATCAGCAGTACCAGATTCCGGGTGGTGAGAACTACCGTGAGATGCTTCTAAGACTTCCGGCATTGAGCAATGCAGATGCAAGTAGGATCAATTACTTGCAGATGGAGAAGCGTCGCACCGATCCCACTGAGTGGGCAAACAGCGAAGACGCTAAGAATCTTGCAGTGCTCATGGAAAAGGCAAAGCAGTTCGACAAGCCTTACATGTCCAATCACTGGATGCAACACCCCAACACGTTGGCACACGTCCGTCTAAGCGACCGTGAAGGCCCAGATGGTGAGAAGCTGTTGCACGTTGAAGAGTTGCAGTCAGACTGGCACCAACAAGGGCGCAAAGAAGGCTATCGAAGACCTAGAGAAGAAGTGTTGAAGGAGTTGCAAGAGCAACATCAACGCGAATTGGCGCAACACGAAAATACCATCAAAGAAAAGAAGAAAGCATTCTTTGATGAGTTGAAGTCCATCAAAGATCAGTTGCGTAGCATGCCGAGTGGCCCTTCTGATATTGGTGCTCAGTTAAGAGCACGAGAGCTTGACATTGTGAAACAGTTCAGAGCTTTGGATGAGGTGCAACCACCTGAACCACCAAAGATGATGGACACTGGCGTACCACAAGCGCCATTCAAGAAGTCATGGCATGAGCTAGGCATGAAGCACGTATTGCATCACGCTGCGCAGAACGGCTACGACGGTGTGGTGATCACGCCCGGTGATGAGCAAGCAGATCGTTGGCAAGACGAGGGTCTAAAGGTTCACTACGACAAGAAGATCCCTGAGTTCCTGAACAAGTTTGGCAAACCGTTTGGTGTTCAACTTGGTCAGATGCCACTTGACACCAAGGGTGAAGCAAGACTCTCAACTGAAACTGTGCAAGCAATTCAGGACGCTGGCGTCTCTATGGACGACTACTTGAGAATGCTCCCAGAGCAACGTGCCAAGTTTGACTACAAGACCAAAACTATCCCGTTACATTATTTCCCCATGAACGACCAGATGCGCACGAGCATTCTGAAAGAAGGAATGCCACAATACATGCGTGGTGGTGTTGTCCATAAAGCCGAAGGAGGCGCTGTGTTACCTATCGAACAAATTAAAGCCCAGATGATGAACAAATTCAAGGGGCTGAGTAGCCTTCAGTCCATTGGGGCGGAGGAAGCCCCTAGCTTGGGGATTAAAGCCTACGTACCGACCGTTGGACGCCCTGACAATGGTCAGATGCCCGTGGGTGGTGTTGACACCAGTCAAGGCGCGTTGCCTGTTGGCGGGATTGACATGAGCAAGATGGATCCCGGTCACCAATTGATGCCCAACCAGCCACCAGCGCCAGCGGGTATGCAACAAGGCATGGATCAGGTACCGATGGGTGACAAGAACCCAATGGGTGGTATGCCCCCACAAGGTGGAAGCAACATCCTGAGCATGACGCCACAAGGTCAAGCGATGTCCGCCATGAAGCCACAAGGTTTGGCTAAGGGCGGTAGCGCTAAGTCCGTTGAAGAAATGAAGGCTGAGTTAGATGCTAAGAAAGACCCATCTACGGAGAAGCGCGTTACGGTGGCGGCTCCCGGCGCGGGTGGCGTAAAAGGTATCGTGGTGCCTAAGCATTTAATTGAAGGCAACCCCAAAGCAGGCGCTGAAGGTTTGAAAAACATGATGACTGCACGAGCAAAGGTCTACGGTGAAGAGCATCGCGAACCCTTGAACCTTGGTCAAATGTCAAAAATTCACAAGCAAACATTGGAAGAGCACTTTGCAAAGCCGCTTGATGAGCAGAAAAAAGCAGAGGAAGAAGCTTTAAATAAAATCCGTGCCGCCAAGTTTATTAAGCACAACAAAGACACGTTGGACGAGTCTGAGAAGCTAGATACTGTTCAACATGAGTACGACTCAGAAGGTCGCTCACACGTTGGCTATGCGTCTAAGGGTATTGCAGGTCATGCGTTGTACCCTAAAGGTCATGGCAAGAACATGGATTACAAGGTGATCAACACCTGCCCCGGTCAAACCGAGGGATGTGGCGGTGGTATGAGTGCCGAGGGTATTGTTGATACTAAAAAGGGTGCATGCTTTGCACCTAATGCTGAGTCGCAATACGCCGCCGCTGTGAGTCGTCGTGCTGGTCACGCGATTGCCAAACATGATCCTGCAATGACTAGGGACTGGGTTATTGCTCACACTGGATCAATGCGTAACGCCGCAAACAGAGCAGACAAGCAAAACAAGCGCATGCTGTTCCGTCCTAATGTGGTAGACGAAACTGATTTGTCTTCGCGTCACATCATTCGTCATTTGAATGAACAGCGTAAGATAGACGACAAGCCACCAATCATTGCCAACTCATACGGCAAGACCAATGAGTTGCATGACCCCGAGAATGGTTATCACATAACGCACTCAAACGTTGGCCCTAAAGTTAAAAAGGGTAGAGAGATTACCGAGAACATTGGACGCGATAAAGCGCGTGTGCGTAACACGGTGATGGCGGCTGACAACCAAGGCGACTTTAAAAACGAGCAAGGTCATAAAACACCACCTAAGGGTTCTTACATGGTGACGGACGTTAAGCGTGGCTCACCAATGGCTAAGAAGATGGAGGGTGCAATTACCCATGCCAAGTACTGGACAACAGGACGTTCTGAGAAGGATTTAACACCTGAAGAGCGCGAGGAAGGGCCAGAAGGTCACTTTGGAGGTAATGGAAAGCCAACTACGCCTGAAAAAGCGCACTATGGTCATACAACGCACCAAGGTTTACGTTACGACTACCAGAAGCAACACATCTTGCACCCACGTTTGGTTCAAGTGGGTAAGAATGATGACGGTACTCCACACATGATCCCAACGGATTCACGTTTTATGGACACAGCGTTCTTGCCAAAGAATCGCTACAAAACCAAAAACGGCAAAGAAGCTGGTCACATTTTGATGACGACACCTACTGAGTCAACCAGCAACATTGGTCACGAAACAAAGTTCAACCATCATGTGAATGAAGGTCACATTGAGCATGCTTTGAAAAACAATGGTGAGTACGAAATTGATAAGCCAGAAGATCAAGCCAAAGCAAAGGGCAAAGAATACGCCGCGCCAGAAGTGATTAAGTTTCACCCCAAGCCAAAAGCTTATGCAATGGGCGGAAGTGTTGGCGGACGTCACATTGGCTTCAGTGATGACGACTTCCATGCGTTCCCTGAGCAGAACGTGGTCGCACAGCGTCACTTGGCTATGCGTGGTCACGATCATGAACCTACTGCAAAAAGCGCTTTGTCGGATAACAAACGTAAAGTTACAATAAACAAAGACATGGACACCATGTTGTTAGAACTGACACGTAACAAGAAAGCCAAATGATGGACGAACTTGACCCAACACAAGATCCCATGATCACTGAGAATGAAGACGGCAGTGCTGACGTAGAACTGCCTGAGGATTTGGCTGACATTGAAGAGATGCCTGACGGATCGGCTGTCGTGACGATGCCCGATGACGGCCCTGAACAGAATCCAGACTTCTATGCAAACATGGCGGACTCATACGACCAGTATGCACTGGCGAAGTTGGCGATGCGATACAGCGACTTGCTCAAGAAGGACAAGTCGGCACGTCAAGAGCGTGACAAGCAGTACGAAGAGGGCATCAAGCGAACTGGTATGGGCAATGATGCCCCCGGTGGTGCTACCTTCATGGGTGCATCAAAGGTTGTCCACCCTGCTATGGCTGAAGGTTGCGTGGACTTTGCGTCCAAAGCGATCAAAGAGATGTTCCCCCCAGACGGCCCCGTCCGCACTAAGGTGCTGGGCAAGATGGATGACATCAAGGCTGAGAAGGCAGAACGCAAACGCGACTACCTGAACTGGCAGATTACCGAGCAGATTGAAGAGTTCCGTGACGAGCAAGAGCAATTGCTGACTCAGTTGCCATTGGGTGGTTCACAGTACTTCAAGATCTGGTTTGACGAGCAGAAAAAGCGTCCCTGCGTGGAGTTCGTTCCTATTGACAGGATCATTCTGCCGTTCGCGGCGAGTAACTTCTACACCGCACAGCGAGCCGCTGAGGTGCATGAGATCACTGAGTGGGAGTTCAATCGTCGTGTAGCAAGCGGTATGTACCGCAACATCGACATGGTTGCTTCTACGATGGAACCCGACTTGACGAAGGCACAAAAAGCCAACGACAAGATCGAAGGTAAGAAGTGGGAAGACAACGAAGACGGTGTGCGCAACGTGTATCACATCTACACGTATTTGGAGTTGGATGAGGACAACTACTCCAAAGGCGAGATGGCGCCGTACATATTGATGATCGACGAGTTGGATAACGAAGTCATTGGTCTGTACCGTAACTGGGAAGAGCAAGACGAGACAATGACCAAGCTCGATTGGATTGTCGAGTTCAAGTTCATTCCGTGGCGTGGTGCATACGCTATCGGTCTGCCACACCTCATTGGAGGGCTGTCAGCGGCTCTTACAGGCTCTCTACGCGCTTTATTGGACTCTGCCCATATCAACAATGCGGCAACGATGCTAAAGCTCAAGGGCGCGAAGATGTCTGGTCAGTCCCAGCAGGTGGACGTGACGCAGATTGTGGAGATCGAAGGCGCCCCCGGCGTCCAAGACATTCGCCAGATTGCCATGCCTATGCCGTTCAACCCACCCTCAGAGGTCTTATTCAGGCTTCTAGGATGGCTTGACACAGCGGCGAAGGGGGTAGTGTCAACCAGTGAAGAAAAAATCGCTGACATCAACGCTAATGCCCCTGTAGGCACTACTCAAGCTTTGATCGAGCAAGGTGCGGCGGTGTTCTCATCGATCCACGCACGTTTGCATGAGTCACAAGCCCGTGTGCTGAAGATTTTGTGCCGTCTGAATCGCTGGCACTTCGACGAGATGCGCAAGTCTGACGTGGTGGCAGATCTTGAGATTAGCCGCGAAGACTTCCAGAAGAATACGGACGTGATCCCAGTATCTGATCCGCACATCTTCTCTGAGACTCAGCGTATGGCGCAGATGCAAGCTGTGTTGTCGTTGGCAGATAAGCACCCTGACCAGTTCAACATGAACAAGGTGCTGGCGCGTTCATTGAAGCAGATGAAGATCCCGAACATCAATGAGTTGATGAAGGATGTTCCTGCACCTGAACAGCGTACATCGGCGGACGAGAATGCGGCTATGTTGATTGGTCAACCTGCATATGCATACTTGCAACAAGATCACATCGCACACATTCAGGATCACTTGCAGTTTGGCATGAACCCATTCTTAGGTCAGTCACCATTCGCAGACCCAACGTATCTGAACAATTTGATCGAGCACATCAAGCAACACATGACATTGTGGTACTTGAACCGTAGCAACGGTTATGTTGCGCAGTCGCGTGGTGGTCAACCAGTTGATAACTACGATGATCCAATGTTGACAGGCACGATTGACCAGCTTTATACGGCTGTCGGTGCTCACGTTGCAATGGATACCAAGGAAGTGTTTGAGCAGTTTGCTCCAGCGTTCCAACAGTTGATTCAACAAGCCCAAAAGCGCCAGCAGTCACAGAAGCAGGCGTTGCCACCAGACGCACAAGTCGTTCACGATACAAGCATGGCGGAGACTCAGCGCAAAGCCGCGAAGGATCAAGCCGACTTGCAGTTCGATGCAAAACGTTTGGAGTCGGAAATTCAAAAGCATGCAATGGACAATCAAACAAAGATTGCCATCGAGAACGCAAAGCTCACGCATCAAGCAATTACGGATATTGCATTGTCGCAACCTCCGCAATCTGCGCCTACAATGGGCGCACCAACGGCAGAGATGCCACCACAAGGTATGCCACAAGGTATGCCACAACCTCAAGGAGTCCCAAATGGCAATTTCTGATCAAGAACAAAAGGGCGTAAACGTACCCCAACACAAACGTTTGGCTATGGGCGAGAAGCTCACAGGTCAAAGCATGCAACCTAAGGGCAACAGCAAGCCCCAAGGTGGTTTGGCTCAAGCTAAGAAAAAATGATAGATCAACTGATCCATGTGATCAGACTCCGACAAGCAGAATTGGCGCAATCCCTTGCCTTGGGGAATGCGTTCAACTGGGAGTCGTACCAGCGGATGGTCGGTGAATATCAAGGGTTGAAGTACACCCTTGATGCACTCGACAACATTCTGCGAGAAGACGAAGGTAGAGAAGATTAACCCCAATCCTTGGGGCTAAAGGCCGCGCTGAAAAGCGCTTAAATGATGCACCTGAAATATGGTGATTTTTAGGAGTGAGTATGAGTGATAAAGATCCGATCCCGACAATTTCGGGGAGTGAAGGCGTACCTGACGAGCAGGAGCTTAAATGGGCGTTTCCCGACGTGAGTCCGGGGCAAAAGCCGTTCGGTGGTCGCGTAGTTGTACAGCTACGACGCATCAAAAAGACAACTGCCAGCAAGATCATTTTGGTCGCCGAAACCAAAGAGACTGAGAAGTGGCAAAACATGATTGGCAAAGTGGTGGAGATCGGCCCATTGGCGTTCAAAAACCGCGACACCATGCAACCGTGGCCTGAAGGTAGCTGGGCAAGCGTAGGCGACTACGTGCGAGTACCTAAGTGGGGCGGTGACCGTTGGGAACGTGAAGTCCCAAATGAAGACGGTAACGAAGATCCTGTTCTTTTTATGACCATCAACGACCATGAATTGATTGCGAAAGTCACTGACGACCCGCTGTCATTCAAGGCATACGTTTAATCGGAGAATTTCATGAGTACTGATAAAAAAGAATCAGCAGAATTGAACATTGAGGAGTCGAAAGACGGCTCCGCAGTGATTGATTTGCCTGAGGACATGATCGCCGCTGGTGATGATGACCAAGACAACCCAAACAGAGTCGATTTGACTGACAAACGTGACGGTGGAGAGGTTTCTCCTGAAGAGGAAGACCATCCAGACGACACAGACGCAGTCAGAGCGGCGAAAAGAGCGCGTCGTAGGTCTAAAAAAGACCTGATTCGCAAGACTAATGAAGAAAAAGATCTCCGTTTGCAACAACTGCAACGTGAGAACGAGGAATTCAAGCGTCGTTTGTCAAATGTTGAGCGTGAGACTAAGAACAGTCAAATTGCTCGCATTGATAAGCACCTTGAAGACCAAAAAGTTCGCTTGGAATACGCCAAGATGAAGCTGTCAGAGGCTGTAGCGGCTGGTGACGGCGACGCTATGGTGCAAGCGCAGACGATGTGGAACGAAGCGCAAGCCGCAGTGGGTGAATTTGCCCGTGCAAAGCAAGCCGCAGAGCGTGAAGCACAGCAAGGACGCAGTGACGTACCAGTCGTTGACCCTTCAGTGCAACGCAACGCCGCTGACTGGATGCGCCGTAACTCATGGTATCGCCCAGATACCTCAGATCGTGACTCGCAGATCGCCAAAAAGGTTGACGAACTGCTAGTTACAGAAGGAATGAACCCATCTGACCCAGATTATTGGGATGAATTAGATAATCGCTTGCAAAAAGCACTACCACATCGCTACAATGACAACACAGACAGTAATTCCGCTGTTAGAAAACCGAGGAACGTTGTGGGTAGTTCAGGTCGTGAAGCTTCAGCCGCATTTGGTGGTAACAACCGCACACAATTCGTGCTTTCTCCCGAAAGAGTGAAAGCAATGAAGGAAGTGGGCGCTTGGGACAATCCTGTGCGCAAGAAAGCAATGATCGAAAACTTCATCAAATATGACCGTGCAAACGGCACTCGTTAACTAATACTTGGAAAACTATCATGACTGAATCACGTCTCAAAAAATCTCTCAAAGCTGGTGGACGCAATGATCGCGGAAGCGAGGACGCAACCCGCACAGCCCCTGAGGATAAGTTCATTTCTACGCAGGAACGTCGCAGGATGTGGAGCGAGGAGTGGACGCAATCAGCCTTGCCAAAACTGCCCAACTTAGATGGGTGGCACCTTTGCTGGCTTTCGACAACCAACAGCTACGACTCCATCGATAAGCGGATTCGCCTAGGGTACGTTCCAGTTAAATCTGAAGAGTTACCGGGCTATGAAGACTATCGCGTGAAGGCGGGAGAGCATGTTGGGTATATCTCTTGTAACGAAATGTTACTGTTCAAGCTCCCTATGGATGTATTCCAAGAGATCATGCTTCACCATCATTACGACCAACCTCGTGAAGAAGCGGAGAAGATTCGTGTTCAATTGGAAAGCTTGCAAGGTCAGCGTGACAGCAACGGTAAGCGACTTGTGGATGTCGAGGGCGAAGGTCTTGGTAATTTTGATCAACAGCCAAGCAAAACACCCGTATTTTCGGGTTAACCCAAGGAGTTAATTATGAGTTCTACCTCTGCTCCATTTGGCTTGCGCCCCGCGTTCCACCCTTCTGGTCTGGATCGCGCTCAAGCGCTTGCGAATGGTATCGTCTCTGGCTATGCCACTGACATCTTGAAGGGCGCACCTGTGCGCTATAACAGCACTGCTGGTACATCCGTAGCCGCTGGTACTATCACTAACGCCGCCTCTGGTGGTGCATGGTCTGGTGCTTTCGCTGGCGTCGAATATACCGACACTACTGGTCGTCGTCGTGTATCTAACTACTGGCCTGCCAGCACAACCTTCCAAACAGGTTCATGCGTGGCTTACTTCTACAACGATCAAAACATCGTTTATGAAATCCAGACAGATGCAACCATTGCCCAAACATCATTGGGTGGTGAGTATGACTTCTCTGCCAATACAGGCTTTACTGTTACCTCTGGCTCTAACGTGACTGGTCTGTCTTCGACAGGTCTGGGCGTGTCTACAGCTAAGGCTAACGGTGCTCAGGGTCAAATGCGTGTCGTTGACATCGCTCCCTATGTGGACAATAACTGGGGTGATAACTTCGTCATTGTTCGTGTTGTTAACGCTCAGTCTCAGTACTTCGGTTCTGTGACAGCTATTGTTTAAGGAGGACTGAAAAATGGCCGCTCCAATGCGCAGTACCGACTTTCGGTCTATTGTTGAACCCATTCTGAACGAGTGCTTTGATGGTGTATACGATCAACGCGCCGACGAATGGAGCCGTGTTTTCCGTGAGGAAGACGGCATCCCACGTAACTACCACGAAGAACCCGTCTTGTACGGTTTCGGTGCGGCTCCACAGTTGCCTGACGGCACTCCTGTGACGTACCAACAAGGTGGTGTGTTGTTCCTGAAGCGCTACGTGTACAAGGTATACGGTTTGGCATTCGCTTTGACCAAAGTTTTGGTTGAAGACGGCGACCACATCCGTATCGGTCAAGTTTACGCTCGTCACTTGGCACAATCTTTGGTGGAAACCAAAGAGTTGTTGTCTGCTAACGTGTTGAACAACGCCTTCACTGGCGGTGCTACAGCAGGTGGCGACGGTGTATCTTTGGTCAACACTGCACACCCAATCGTTAACGGCACATTCAGCAACCAATTGGCTACATCTGCCAACCTGTCCCAGACTTCTTTGGAACAAATGTTGATCCAGATCCGTCAAGCTGTTGACAACAACGGTAAGAAGATTCGTTTGGTTCCACGTCAATTGATCGTGGCTCCCGGCAACATCTTCCAAGCTGAAGTTCTCTTGAAGTCCGTCTTGCGTACAGGTAACGCAAACAACGACATCAACCCTGTTAAGTCCATCGGTTTGTTGGACGAAGGCGCGGCTGTGTTGTCACGTTTGACTAGCCCAACAGCATGGTGGGTGCAGACCGACGCTCCTGAGGGCTTCAAGCTCTTGATGCGTCGTCGCCTTGAGAAGACTATGGAAGGTGACTTCGAAACTGACTCTATGCGCTACAAGGCGACAGAGCGTTACGACGTTGGCTTCACTGATCCTCGTTGCGCCTACGGTACACCCGGCGTCTAATCAAAAGTGGGGGGTTCGCCCCCTACTCCATTAAGGAGAAAAGACAATGGCAAATCAAGTGACTAACATCGGCGGCATGCTGTCAGCCGTTACTACGACTTTCGCTTATACCGATAGTTCCGCAGTAGCGATTGCAGTGATCCCTGCTGGTGCTCAAATCATCGACATCAACATTGATGTGACTACGGCATTTAACGCCGCTTCCACAAACACTGTTACCGTTGGTAAGACAGGTTCTGCCGCCGCTTTCGTTGCCGCCACTTCGGTTGGTAGCGCAGGTCGCGCTTCTGTTGCAACAACTGGTGTGTATAGCGCATGGGCAAACGTCGGCACTAGCGACGTCTATGCAACTATCACGTACAGCCAAACTGGAACTGCCGCTTCTGCTGGTGCCGCTCGTGTGACGATCGTCTACAAGTACGCTGACGTCTAAAGGAGTACATCATGGGTCAATTTAAACCAATGGTGAAAATGATGACGACTGAGCCTTCAGTTATTCTGAAGCTCAAAAAAGGCGGCAAAGTCGAGCACAAAATGGACGGTGGGTACATGCCCATGCAGTCAACTATGCCTGCTCAAGCAATGCCAGCAGGTTTACCTGCTCGTGGTGGTTCCGCTCCTGCGGCAAGCCCCATGAAGCCTTCTATGGCGGCTCGTCGTAAAGCGATGATGGCAAAGCCTACAAAGCCTATGAACGCTAGTCTTCTGATGAAGAAGGGTGGCAAAGCTGACATGCATGAAGACGCCGCTCAAGATCGCGCAATGATCAAGAAGGCGTTGGCAGGCAAGAAGTTTGCAACTGGTGGCGTAGTCAATGGTCAAGCTGGTTACAAGGATGGTGGCAAGGTTTACTCCAAAGGCATCATTCCTGAATCCGTTTCGGCTAAAGGCGCTGAAGCTTTCAAAAACACCAAAATGCACACAGCAAAACCTGATCGCTCACCCGCCAAAACTGGCGACGTGAAGTTGGGTAATGGCGGTGGTTACGCAATGGGTGGCACTATCAAAGGTGCTACTGATTGGGAAAACCGTCCTGCTAACACAGCGAAAGCTGGCAAGACTGGTGGTACAACTGGTGGCGTCCGTAAGGGCAATGCTGGTGGTTACAAAGAAGGTGGTGCAACAAAAAAAGCCTACGCGACGGGGGGTACTGTTGATACAGGCAAACCTGTCGCGATGCCTCAAAAACCAGTATCGCGTCCAGTAGCAAACAGCATGCAATCTGGCACCTTTGCTAAGGGTGGTAAGGTCGAGAAAGCGGAGAAACCAAACCTTCGTCTCGTCAAGACCTACACTGGCCCTAAGGGACACGTAGCGAAAGTTTACAAAGATCGTGACTGGCAAGAGTATAGAACTAAGTTCTATACACCTGAAGGTAAGTATCTGACAGAAGGCGATTCACACACTGATGATGCCGAAGATGCTCACTCTACAGCCAAGAACCAAGTAAACAACGCTCGTTACAAGCAAGGTGGCACAGCAAAACGCTATAACGCTGGTGGAACTACCGTAGACGCATCGAAAGGTGCCTACGATAAGTCTATTGGCCCAAGCGAGGAAGAAATGGACATGGCGAAAGCTATCCGTAACATTCCAAGCAAGCTGTTTCAAGGCGCTAAGAGCATGATGGGTCTAGGCTCATCTGCTCCCAAGCCTCCTGCTGGCAGTGTCACGAAGACTGAGAAATCAGTAACCGTAACACCAGCCAACAAAAAGCGCGGTGGTCGTTGCTAAGTAAGGTGGGGGCTTCGGCTCCCACTTTTTATCGGGGAATTAAATGACAACATTAACTAATGTATTTGCAGAGCACTCAGACGCAACGGAAATTGCTTACGCTGGCGCGACGAATCTCGCTGGGTATCAGTGCTTGTCTGGTGGAACTGCTGGCGAAATTGTTTTTCGTGATGGCGGCGCAAGTGGCACGATTCGTTTGAAAATAAACATTCCTGCAAACACAAACAACCCGTTTGCTAACATCATCCCCGGAAACGGCATTCGTTTCAACACAAACATTCATGTGACGCTTCCAACTGGCGCGTCATGCACAATTTTTTGTGGGTGATATATGGGAACGTATTCTTCAGTTTCTCGACAAGGCGCGTTTGAACCGTTTGATTTGCAAGTTGCTCGTGGTCAAATTCAAGGCCATAGCACTGTAAACATTTACGGCTATCAACCCGCAGTTGGCACAACGTCTATCCCTGTGTGGGAAAACGCGACTGCGTACACATATCCTGTTGCGGCAGGCGTGATGTATTTGTCTGGTAGTAACGGAGATACGGCTCAAATCACAATTGTTGGCTTAGATGCTAGCTACGCAGTGATCAGTGAAGTTGTGACCTTGAATGGCACTACGCCTGTTGCCACAACAAAAAGTTACTTGCGTATCAACAGCATGTTCGTGTCTGTTGGTAGCGCAACGAATCCTGCTGGCGCTGTGTATTTAAAGAACTCTGGCGGTACGGTAACGTATGCGCAGATCAATGCTGGCATCGGTCGCACACAAGCGGCTTTGTACACTGTGCCTGCTGGCTACACATATTTTCTTCAACGTGTGAACATCTACACGTCTTTGAATGGAAATGATTACGTGACGTACCAAAACAAAACAATTAGTTCTGCTGGTGTTGTTCAGATTACTCAGCAAGCGCCATTTGCTATGGGTTACGAAGCTCTGCGCATCATGCCTCGACCATTCCTTGAGAAGACGGACATTCAATTGATGTGCAAGGTTCAGACTGGCACTGGTGCAGTTGCAATCGCTCAAGAGGGCTACCTCATCAAGAATGCGGACTAATTATGCCAAGTAAGTCGCCATCACAAAAACGTTTGATGCAAGCCGCCGCCCATACTAAGGGTGGCTTTGGTGGTGTGCCTCAGAATGTAGGAAAAGAGTTTGTAGAAGCAGACAAAAGGAAAGCCATGAAAAAAGCTACAGGCGGTGCTGTCGATCCAATGAACTACGACAGCGACTGGGATTACTACCGCGCTTCTGGTCGGATGAAAGATGAAGACGATGATCAAGAGCCACAACAGCCTCCTCGTCGTGCTGTCATGGCTGAACAAAAGCGCAAAGAAAAAACCGCAAAAAAGAACTCTGCTAACTGGCAAGCCAGTGAGATGTATCGAACTACTGACAAACCAGAGGCTTTGAAGCAATTCGAGAGACTCAATCGTCGCAAAGAATCAAACAGTTTACTCAGCAGAGTGAAAAGTCTTTCCAAAAAAGATGATCCCGTGAGTGGTGTTATGGCAAAAACTTTGCGGTCAGAATGGTCTAAAAAGATTGGTAAGGGCAAACCTGCTCCACTCAAAAAAGGCGGCAGTACTTGCTGGTAAATCATGAAACAAGGTCTATATGCAAACATTCATGCAAAACGTGAGCGCATCGCTGAAGGATCTGGCGAAAAAATGCGCAGAGTGGGGAGCAAAGGTGCTCCAACGGCTGAAGCATTTAAGCAGTCTGCTAAAACGGCAAAAATGAAAGACGGTGGGACTAGTCTCAGCGTCGGTCGTGGTGAGAAGCTCCCCGTTAAGCAAGGGGCTGGTCTGACTGAAAAAGGTCGAGCTAAGTACAACCGTGAGAATGGATCAAATTTAAAGGCTCCACAGCCCCAAGGTGGCCCCCGTAGAGACTCGTTTTGCGCGAGAATGGCACCAGTAGCTGAGAAAAGCGAAAAAGGCAGTAGAGCGCGAGCTTCTATGCAACGTTGGAATTGCCCCGGATGGTAAGGAAATAACATGGCATACAGTGGCACAGTCGGACAAACAGTCGTCACGGTTCAAAACCTGATTGACAATGGAGCACGTCGGTGCGGTAAGCTTGCTGAAGAGTTGACAGTCGAGCAAGTCCTGAGCGCAAAACAGTCTTTGTTTTTCGTTTTAAGCAACTTGATCAACCAAGGCATCCAGTATTTCGCCATCAAGAAGCAAGTTTACGGGCTTCAGCCGAATCAATACGAGTACTCGCTACCTGTGGGTGGGAATGACGTTTTAAACGCCCTATACCGCTGGATGACGCAACCTACGGGTACTTACACATCGTCAGCAGGTGGTACTGTCGCTAACGTCGCTGACGACAATGTGGCAACTTATTGCCAGCAGACTTCTGCAAACGGCAACATCGTAGTTGACTACACCTCGACAAACCCTCAGTACATCGGTTCTATTGGCATCATGCCGTATGTGGCTGGTGGTGGTACTGCGACGTGGAATTATGCGTTCCAAGCCTCTTCTGACAATGCTACGTGGACGACTTTGTACACTGGTACAAGTGTGACGGTGACTGATGGACAGTGGATCTGGCAAGACATTGACCCCGGTGCGCAGACCCAGTACTACCGCATTGTCGCTTCTGGTGGAACGACACTCGCGTTGCGTGAGTGGTATTTGGGTGTGAACTCGACAGAGATCACCATGTCACGCCTGAACCGCGATGACTACACGAACTTGCCCAACAAGAATTTCACTGCTAATCAGCCATTTCAGTTTTGGTTGAACCGCACGATTCCACAGGCGACTATCACGTTGTGGCCTACCCCCTCGAATGCGTTCTACCAGATGACGGTCTGGTATTCATCGCAGATTCAGGATGTAGGTGCATTGAACGGTCAGTTGGCGATCCCTGATCGCTGGATGTTGGCGATTCAGAGCATGCTGGCTCACCAGATGAGCTTGGAGTTACCGAACGTCGATCTGGCGCGTATCACGTATCTTGAAGGTCAAGCTGAGAAGTACTTCATCATGGCGGAGCAAGAAGAGCGCGACAAGTCACCGATCTATTTTGCACCGAACATTTCGGTGTACACGAGGTAAGTCATGCCACGATTCCTAAACACCGAAGGCAATGCATCGATAGCGATCTTCGTGTGTGATCGTTGCAAGATGAAACGCGCCATTGTGGAGGCGATGCCTGACCCCAATTTCCCCGGTCTAAAAGTGTGCCAACAAGGGTGTGCAGATCAGAAGGATCCGTACCGTTTACCTGCGCGTCAGACCGAGAAAATTACATTGCAATATCCACGTCCTGATGTATCATTGGACGACTTGAATGGCCCCACTTTGCCATACGGTGGATATGTTGACGGATATGTCCCCTGATGGGGTTTTGGAGATAAATTAAATGGCGGCAAGCGGCTTCACACCAATTCAGCTTTACTACAGCACGACCAATGGTGCAACACCGTTGGCGGCTAATTTAGCTTTCGGAGAACTTGCTGTAAATGCTTACAACGGCAAGCTCTACTACAAGAATTCCAACACTGGTGCTGTCAGCATTTTGGCTGATGGTGCTACCGCGACGGGTAATTTGCCCGGTGGTGCAACGGGTTCTGTGGTCTATCAAAGTGCAACAGGCGTTACGGCATATTTGCCCATCGGCACTGCTGGTGCGTTGCTCTATTCAAACGGTACGCTACCTGCGTACACCGCATTAGGTTCTGCTGGTTCAATTCTTTATTCGAACGGTACGGCACCTGTGTACGCCGCCTTGGGTGCAACAGGGTCTATTCTGTACTCAAACGGTACAGCACCAGCCTATGCGTCAATTGGCGCGGCAGGATCGATTCTTTACTCTAGTGGCACAGCACCCACATCACTTGCCATTGGTGCAACTGACTATGTGTTGACATCTACAGGTACAGCACCTCAGTTCGTAAGCCAAGCTAGTTTGTCGGTAGGTTCAGCCGCTACCGCAGGTTTTGCTACGACAGCGGGTTCAGCATCAACAGCGACGACAGCCACTACAGCGACAAATATCGCGGGTGGTGGTGCAAACCAAGTTGTTTATCAATCTGCATCAGGTACAACGGCATTTATCGGTGTTCCATCAACAGGTGGTACTGTTCTTGGATGGACAGGAACTGCGTTTGCATGGGTATCTGCACCAGCCGCGACATCTGCAACAAACATTGCTGGTGGTGCTCAGTACCAGATTCCATTCCAAAGCGGTGTTGGTGCAACAACGTTCAACGCTAATCTGACGTTCAATTCTGCGACAAACACGTTTGGTACAACAAACGTTACTGCGACTGGAACAGTTTCTGGGAATGCAGTTTCTTCCACCACGACTGTGGGCGCAGGGACATCAATCACTGCAGGCACATCGATTAGTGCAGGGACATCGCTGTCTGCGACAACTTCGGTGACTGGCGCAACGGTTATTGCAAATAAAGCAATTTCCACGACAGCGACAACAGGTGCATACAGCTACGGAACGCTTACATACACTGACACAAACATTTTTGAATCAAGCACAACTTCTGTGAACAGTTATGCACAGAAGATTCTTCAGAATACGAGCAATGGTTCAAGTGCGTCTGTAGACTACATTGTTTCTAACGACCAAGGAACGGCAACGACGTTCTATGGTGACTTCGGTATGAATAGCTCGACCTACACGGGTGTCGGGCCTTTCCAGTTACCTAATGCTGTCTATCTGTACTCAACAGATTCTGATCTTGTGATTGGTACAAAGACAGCACACGAATTGCGTTTGGTGACCAACGATAACTCTGCTGATTCAATGACAATCAATGCTGTTGGTGCTGTGGCATTTAACGGTAACTACGGTGTTGCAGGCAGAGTTTTGCAGTCAAACGGGACAACAAGTCCTCCAACATGGCTTGACACCTCTGCTATTGGTACAACCAATGGCAAGCTGTACTTTTTTGGACAATTTTAAGGATAGATCATGGCATCAGGAACACTAGGTCAAGCGTCGCTCACAGCGGCAACCAACACAACGGTTTATACAGCCGCCGCGACGCCTACAACTTTTAACGTGAATATGGTAAACACGACAGGTGCTCCTGTTGCTGTTAATTTGGCAATTGCCGCAGTCTCGACTCCAACAGCAGGTGAGTATTTGGAATACCAAACTGTGATCCCCGCAAACGGTGTTTTGGAGCGAGGTGGTATTGTATCTACATCAGGAAAGCTTGTTGTCGCTTATGCCAACGCTACTGGTGTTAGTGTTAACGTATACGGATACGAGGGTTAAAAAATGTCAAGAAGCATTACACAAACTTCATCATCAGGTTCTGCTGTGGCGGCAGGATCATCTGTTGTTGCACCAGTATTTACGACAACTGGTTTTAACGCAGGTGATTATGTTTATACGACACCCACAGGTATAGGAACTAGAACTACTGGTAACGTTAGTTTGGGAACTGACACGCCATATGTTGCTACCACATTTTTAAATACAGCATTATCAACTGCAAGTTTTAGGTCTGCTTCTTACGGCCCTTTAATTGATCAAGGAACTTTTACAGGCACAACCAGAGCGATTGGTGGTGTTTTAATTCCAGACACAACTTTAAAATCCGCAGGCGCAACGACTGGTTGCAGAAGTTGCACACTGTTAAACGGTAATGTGTTTTTGGTTTATTCTTTTAGTACGGATTTGTATTTTCAAATTCTGGATTCGACAGGCGCAGTAGTTGTTGCTGAAACTACCATTGTTTCTGGTGGATATAGAACTAACACTGTGTCAGGAAATTTTGCTTGTTGCACTCTGACAAATGGTAATGTTCAAGTTGTTTACAACAACAATACAGACACTGCTTATTACTCTAGAATCGTAATATATTCTCAAAATGGTGCAGTTGTTAGTCCTGATACTCAGTTTTATACAAACGTAGGTTCTGGGCTGGGCAATCTTTCTATGGCATCACTAAGTGGTGGTGGCTCTGTAGTTTGCGGAAGTAGCGGATTTACCTCTGGCATTATTGCGCCATACTATGTAGTATTGAATTCTTCTGGAGGCGCTACAGCTTATGGTCAAGGATCATATAGCGTAAGCGCAGGAACTAACTACTACACTGCTTGTGTTGGATTACCAGCAAGTCAAGGCACCAATATTTGGGCTTATTTTTCACAAGATACTACTGGCGCATCTGGGCAACCTGTTCTGGGTATTTACACTAATGGAAACGCAATAACTAGTGCTGGTGTTTCTGGAGCTTATACTGGGGCCGGTAGTGGTGATACATTTGGCATAACTATTTTGACCGATGGAACAATTGCCGCCGCTGGATACAACGGGTCTGTATATATTTCAAAATTTACATACACAAAGTCCAGTAACACTAGTGGTTCTTTAACTTATTTGTCGTCAACATTTATAGCTTCTGGTCAAACTGGAATGCTTGCATCAACTTCTAATAACGGGTTAATTTGTGTTTCAACAAACTCGTTTAATATGTACATAAACACACTAAGTTCAACGAATGTTGCCACAAGTCAGGTTCTATTTGGAAATGGTACATATGTAGGTTTAGGTGGTGACGGTCAGTTAGCAATGACTAGCCTTGGAAGCGGTATTGTTTCTGTTATGTATAGAGCATATTCATCCGACTATCCAAAACATATTGGTATTGCATCAATTTCCGCAACAAATGGTGTAACTCAATTAACAGGAAATAGTTATCTTCCTTCAGGTGGTTATTACCTCATGGGTGTGGCCGCAACCAATGCATCAGCCAATTCAACAGGTCAAGTGGTTATGAACGGTACAGCCCAGTTGGGTTCTTCGTACCCCACAGTCACAACACCAATTTACTATTCATACCAAACCACAGCAAGCCAACCAATCTTTGGTCAGCGTGGTAGCGTAAGCGCAACAACAGTAACCTTGAAAGGTCTTGAATAATGACAGTCCCAATCACATCACAAATTTATAACCCCATCACTGGAGTGTTCGGTACGGGGAATATGCAGATATTTGGCATAGGACAGTCAGGTACTTTTACAGTCCCCGCTGGTGTCAGTACTGTTCGCGTTCGACTATGGGGTAGTGGTGGTCAAGGTAATGGTGGATCAGGCGGTGGTTTTGCTCTGAAGACCATTTATGGTTTGACACCCGGTACTGCAATTGCAGTCACCGTACCCAATGGCGGTGTAGGCGGTGGGGCTTCTTCGTCATTTGGATCATACGTTTCTGCTACTGGCGGTGCTAATGCTGGTGGAGCAGTAGGTGCTGGTGTCGGTGGTGACATCAATGCTAATGGCGGATTAGGTTATAGCGGTCAAGGCTCTGGTGGCGTTGGCAGTTTGTTTGGTGCAGGCGGTGCTGGCTCAAATGGCTCAAGCAACTCTGCACAATGCGGTGGATCTGGTGGTAGTGGCCCAAATACAGGAAGTGGTTTTGGTACTGGTTTTGGTTCCAACGGCATATTTGGTTCTGGTGGCCCGATGATTTACAACCAATCAAGCACTAACTCAGGTAACGTTATACCCAATCCAACTTCTAATATGCCAATGTTTTCAATTGATTTCATTGGCACTGGCGGTGGCGGTTCTGGCACTGGTGCTGGTAGTTTGTACGGCGGTATTGGCATCAATGGTGGCGGTGGTGGTTATGCTGGTGGTTACCCCGGAGGTGGTGGCGGTCAGTATGGCGCTGGCGGTATGGTTATTGTGGAGTGGTAAAAATGAAAGCACGAATTATTAACGGCATAGTTGGTGAGATCTTGACGCCAATAGATGGGTTTTCTATTGAGGATTGTTTTCACCCTCAGTTGATTGCCATGTGTATTGATGTTGCAGATGAGGTTCAAGTAGGTTGGGTTCAACAAGAGGACGGTAGTTTTGCCGCCCCAGTTGTTGTCGCTCCTGTTGAAGAAGCTCCCGTAGAAACTCCAACTGAAACTCCAACAGAGCCAGTATGAAAATCGCAATCCAAGTTGAACTCGTGAATCAGATCTTGGGTTACCTAGGTACACGTCCTTATCAAGAGGTGTATCAGTTAATCCAAGGCGTTCAGGAAGCCGCAAAACCACAAGAACCACCAAAGGTTGAAGATGGAAACAGTGGAGACTAAGCTCGCTGTTCACGAAGCTGTCTGCGCTGAGAGATACAACAGCATAGATCGCTCACTTCGTGATGGCGATAAGCGCATGAGCAAGATTGAGTATCTCTTGTATGGGGTAATTCTGTGCGTGTTGTTTGGCCCCGGTGTCGCGGCTGATTTCGTAAAGAAGATATTAGGTCTGTAAGGGGAAAATAATGCCATACGAAACAGAAGAGGAATGGAAGGCCGCACAACCTGACTTAACAAACATACAAGACTCCACAGAGCGCGCGCAAACTCTTGAGTCATGGCAAAAATCACGTCCCGGATATGTTGATCCAATGAATTACAGGACGTTTGAAGAATATATTGCGAATGCAAACCCTCGTTTTAAAAGCGATGGCAACGGTGATCTGCAAAATAAAGCTAACTTCTATGGCATGACGATTGAGAATTATCAGAATGCATTATCTGGTGATCAAACGAAGCCGATGGGACAGTATCAAGCGGTTTATGGCAATCAATTGCTGTCACCGTTAGAGCAGATCGCCGCGCAAACAGCCAGAGCACAAGGTCTTGGAGAACCCAGTGCATATACGATGGAGTTAGCAAAGCAAAATCCAGATGTATTCAATGAAGCTTCTGAAAAATGGCACAATTATTTGACTAACACGTTCCCCGGAACGCTTGAGTACCAAAGCGCACTGAGTGGGCCGATGCAGTACAGCAGTACAGGTGTCAAAGCTCCAGAGATTTCAAACACAGTCAGTATGTTCATACTTGACCCAAGAACAAACCAACTTATTAGAAACCCAAATTACAGACCTTTGGGTGGATTACCGTCGAATAGAGGTAAATAATGCGAGACTGGGCTGAAGCAATTATTGCCGCAGTCCTTGTTGTCGCCTTCGTTGCGTGGGGGACTTTTACTGTAGTTTGGATGTGGCCTTGATTCCGTTAGACCCAATATCAGCGTTAGAAGGGCTTGAAAAAGCTGTCAGCCTTGTCAAAAAGGCACAAGCCGTAGCCAAAGATATAGGTGGTCTATCGGTCATGGTGGGGCGTCTTTTTGACGCTGAGAGTAACGCCACCAAGTCCATGCTTGCCGCCAAAAAGAACGGCGGTAAGTCAAACTTTGAAATCGCGATGCGTATTGAAAACGCATTGATGAATAGCAGGAACCTGCAAAAAGAGCTTCAGCTCCTCTATATGCAGACTGGCAATATAGACGTCTACAACAAGATGATGGCGCGTAAGCTGGAGATGGACAGGGACGACGCCATTGAAGCTAGAAAGCTGAGAGAGCAAGAAAAGAGGAAGAAAGAGCAAGAGCAAGAGCAAATGATGTGGGCTGTTGCCATCGTCATTATCGTTATGTTCATTGGTGCAATTGGTTGGGGGATCTCTGAGATTACCGACCTGTGCGCTAAATCAAAGTGTGGTCGATGAATGAGTATCAAAAACAGTTTGATCAGTTCCTCAAAATCTTCGTGCGCATGTGCATTGCGTGGTACGTCGTCGGCTTCCTCCGCTTTTTGCCTGACGAGCTGTCGGATAGGATTGTTAACAAGTTTCTTGGATATTTAGGACTAGGATGAGCGATAAAAAGTCCTCAGACGCATTAAGCAAGGTGCTGACATATGTAGACAGTCCGTTCAAGTTGTTCGCTTTGCTACTGATGGCGGTATTCGCTTTCTCTGGATACTTCATTTGGCAAAACCAGTCGTTTCTGGTTGAGGCGTACAAAGAGAATAAGAAGCTTCCAACAATCGCAGAAGACAGAGCGGAAGATGTTGCGTCTCATTTGTTTAAAAACACAGACGCAACAGTGGTCGCCATCTTTAAAGTTAACCCGTTATTTGGGACAAGAATTTTGTTTCGTGCATATACCAGAGACGGACGTGACAAAACGCATGATGGGTTAGATGTAGGTCTATTTACGCAAAGTTCGGCAAACAACCATGACGTAATTGCATTGATGGCTAACGAGACACCTTGCGGTCAGTATGCTACGGCTCAGAGTGAGATTGGTCTTTGGTACATCGAGAAGGGTGTCACGTTTGGATGCCGTGTAAGTGTGCCACCAGAGCAAGGTAAGTTTGTTGGACAGATCACGGTGGGATGGGACAAAGAACCCAAAGACCTAAACAAAGCAATCAGCATGTTGCAGATTGCCAGTAGTATTTTGAGTAAGAGTAAACAGTAAAGGAAAACAATGCTTTCACTATTTTCAACCCTCGGCGGTCTGCTGATTTCTGGCTTGCCCAAACTGCTTGAATTCTTCCAAAACAAGAACGACCAAAAGCATGAGTTGGCGTTAGCTCAGATTCAGGTGCAGATGCAACTCCAGATGATGGCACAAGGCTTCGCGGCTCAAGAGCGCATGGAAGAGATCCGCACCGACCAGATTGCTATGGAGACGGATGCCCAGATGACGGTGGCGGCGTATGACCACGACAAGGCTATTCTGGCAAAAGCCAGCACTTGGGTGGCAAACTATATCGGCACAGTGCGTCCGACGGTCACATACATCTTTATTCTTGAACTGTGCGCGATCAATGCTTGGATTGCCTACTACGTGCATACGCACCCCGGTCTTGTCATCAGCATTGATGACTTAGTCCGCTTGGCAGACATCATCTTCTCAAGCGACGAGATGGCTATGTTGGGCGCTATTATTGGTTTCTGGTTTGGCTCACGTAGCTGGAGCAAAAAATGAAACTGGGCGAAGCTGGCGCCAAGTTGATGCACCAGTGGGAGGGGTACAGGACAAAACCGTACCTCTGCCCAGCCAATATTTGGACAATCGGGTACGGTCACGTGCTGTACCAAGATCAGATCAGACTGCCTATGGTCAGAAAAGAAGGCTACAGTGGGATGATTCGCAGTGAGTATCCATTAAGAGCGGAGGACAATCGTGTCTGGACTAAAGAAGAGATCAATAAACTATTCGAAGATGACGTCAGACCTACTGAACGTGGTGTTCTTAGACTTGCTCCCGCTCTTGCTGGTCGTCAAGGCGCTTTCGACACGTGTGTCAGCTTTTCCTTCAACGCTGGACTGGGCGCCTTTCAGCGCTCTTCTATTCGGATGAAAATCAACCGTGGCGACTGGGAAGGGGCGGCTGACGCCTTGATGCTGTACGTCATAGCAGGTGGCAAGGTTTTAGCAGGTCTGAAAAGGCGTAGAGAAGCTGAAAAAGCTTTGTTTTTATCCTAAGGCGGACTAAAATGAATAAACAAACTCCGAGAAGATAACATGGCAACAACTCCATCTTGGGTAATGACATACGACTCACTGACGAGTACGGTGCTTCAGTATCTGGAGCGTCAGGACGCCGCTGTTGTCAATGCCATTCCGACATTCATCACATTGTGCGAGTTCGAAATCGCTCAAAACATCAAAACATTGGGTCAAATGGAAGTCGTTGACTCGACCATGCAGATCGGAAACCCAGTGATTCCGAAGCCTGCACGATGGAGAAAAACGACATCGATGACGCTTTCAAACGAAGGCGAAAAGCAACCTATTTTGGTACGGAAACTTGAGTATTTGAACAATTATGCTCAGGATGTGACTGCGGGAGGTACACCCTTGTACTATGCAGACTACGACTACGACCATTGGTTTGTAGCACCGACACCTGATCAAGCATATGCTTTCGAGGCGTTGTGCTACACCCGTTTAGAACCTCTTTCAGCGTCACACCAGACTAACTGGTTGACTCAAAATGCTCCTAATGCCATGTTGTTTGGCACACTGAAGCAGACAGCACCGTTCCTCAAGAATGATGCGCGACTGGCGATATGGAAGTCAATGTTTGACGAAGCCCTTATCGCCCTCAAAACTGAAGACACTCTGCGTATTGCAGATCGTTCAGCAATTGCCGTGGATAACTGATCATGACAACATATACCAATCCATTTACAGGGCAGACGATTTCACCGTCTTCCGTCAGCTATGAAACGTTGTCGCTGACAGCAAACACGGAGTTGGAATGGCCTATCAACGGCAACGACAACACGCCTGCTAGTAACATCATCGACGTCACAGCGACCTCCTCTGGTACACCCACAGGGTGGTTGTTAGAGCTTCCACCAGCCACTCAGGTATCGACTGGTCAAGCGCTTATCGTTCGTAACGTTGGAGCGAACACCTTCACTGTTACCGATAACAGTGGAAACACGATTGTTGCCGTCACTTCTGGCATCGCTCAATACATTTTCTTGACCAACAATACGACGGTCAACGGTGTGTGGGCGTCTGTGGTGTTTGGCGCAGGCACTTCGAATGCGAATGCTGGTGCTCTGGCAGGTTACGGCTTGACAGCGCTTGGCTTGACACTGAATCAAGCGTACAACGTCACCAACTACTACTCTGATTCAGCGTTAACTGCCGCAAGTCGCGCTCAGTTTGAGGTGTGGGCAGGTGGTGTTGGTGCATTCACATTGCCTTCTGCGGCAACCGTTGGAAATAACTGGTTCACCATTATTCGTAACGGTGGCACTGGTGTTTTGACGTTGACTCCAACAGGTACAGACACAATCGACGGTAACGTCAGCATGCAATTGCAGTTGACAGAGTCTGTGGTGGTTGTGTCAAACGGCTCTACAGGTTTTAACACCTACGCCTACGGACGCTCAAACTCATTTGCGTTCACACAGCTTGCTCAGGTGGTGACTGGCGGTACGTTGACACTGTCAGCCGCCCAAGGTGCCAATATCATTCAAGAGTATTCAGGTGCTCTAACGTCAAATCAGATTGTTGTTCTTCCATCTACCGTGCAGTTGTACTCGTTGCAAAACGGAACAACAGGCGCGTACACACTGACATTCAAGACAGCGGGTATTGGATCAACAGTGACTGTTGGTCAAGGTCAGACAGCGCTTGTGGTGTGTGACGGTACGAACGTTTACAGCACGACAAGTAACACATCAAGCTCGTTTACATCTGCGACGTTAGCACCCGGTTCCGTGAGCGCTCCATCACTAAACTTTTTGGGCAATACGACCACAGGCTTGTATTTGCCTGCATCGAATCAGATCGGTTTTGCAGTCAACGGATCTAACGGAATGACGCTCAGTTCGTCTGGTTTGACTGTGACTAACGGTATCTCAGGTGGTACGTTCTAATGACAGCGAAAGTCATTCAACTGCAAGTAAGACCCGGAATTCAGCGGGACGGTACTACATTTGCCGCCGCCACCTACACCGACGGTGAATGGGTTCGCTTCCAGAATGATCTACCTCGCAAGATCGGTGGATATAGAGCTATCTTCCTAGACGGATCTGGCATCTCTCGTGGCATGACGATGACGTCTGAGAACGGTATTAACTACGTTGTTTCAGGATACAACTTGGGTCTTGAGCAGTGGTACACCGATAACGACGACGGTGTGGGGTTCGGCCCTGTCGCCTACACGATGACAGGTGGTGTCGTTGCTATTCAGATCGCCAACGCAGGTACTCTGTACACAAACGGCACGTACACCGCAGTCCCATTGACTGGCGGAACAGGATCTAGCGCACAAGCCACAATTGTGGTGTCTGGTGGTTCAATCACCAACGTGACGATAACAGCCGCAGGAACTGGTTACACGGTGGGTGACTTGCTCAGTGCGTCCTCAGCATCTATCGGTGGAACAGGATCTGGTTTCTCGATGCTGTTGACTGGCAATACGATTTTCACAGGTGGAAATAACACGCTGTGGCAGTTTGATATTGGTTACGACTCAACAGGTGGTGCGACGAGTAACTTGATCGCACACCCTGCGCAGAATTTGAATGCGATTGACTCGACGATCAACACGAAGCCACTGATTGGGCAGTTCCCCGGTACTTCTCTCGCACCAGTCGGTGTATTCAGTGTCGCAAGTTGCTACCTGAACGGTTCGACAATCATCATCAACGGTGCCAACTATCTGGTTGGCAACGGTCAAACAATATCTGGCACGGGTATCACGACAGGCACCACGATCACCAACACTGACGTGGTACCAAATGTCACCATTACTGGCTACATGGTCGGCACGACATTCACTGTTACAGCCGCAAACGATGGATCTCTGGCAGTTGGTCAGACAATCATCGGTGGCGCGGGCGTTGGCGTGTTGCCAAATACGACGATTACAGCGCTTGGGACTGGTATTGGCGGTATTGGTACCTATACGATCAATAATTCGCAGACAGTCGGTTCTAGTGGCACTCCTGTGGCTTTCTCAGGCAGTGCAACAACTACATTGACTACATCAGCCTCAATGACGACTGGAACGGTCACAGTCACTTACGACAACAACATTTCCGTATCTGGCGGTGTTGTGATGTTGCACCCATATTTGTTCGTCTATGGCAACAACGGTCTGATCCAGAACTCAGCGGCAGGCGACTTTTCAAATTGGGTGTCTGCTGATGCCAATGCGAACAATGTTGCGACAGGTAAGATCGTCAAGGGATTGCCACTGCGCGGTGGTACAACGTCACCCGCTGGTCTTTTCTGGTCATTGGATTCAATCATCCGTGTGACGTATGCCCCAAGCACAGTGAACGGGATCAACTTCTACTGGAAGTATGACCTTGTGACCAGTCAGACCTCCATCATGTCAAGTCAGTGCGTAATTGAGTATGACGGCATCTTCTACTGGTGCGGTGTTGACCGTTTCTTGTCCTACAACGGTGTTGTTCAAGAGATCCCAAACAAGGCAAACCAGAACTACTTCTTCGACAACTTGAACTATGCACAGCGCCAAAAGGTGTGGTGTACGAAAGTTCCTCGTTGGGGTGAGATCTGGTGGTTCTATCCGAAGGGTGCCGCGACTGAGTGTACAGACGCGATCATTTACAACGTGCGTGACAAGATCTGGTACGACGCAGGCGAGGCTTTAGGTGCTCGACGCTCCGCTGGTACGTTCTCTGAGGTGTTCCGTAAGCCTATCTGGGGTGGAAACGAAGTGAACTCGACAGGCAATTACACGCTGTGGCAACACGAGACTGGTACGGACGAGGTGTACACCACGCAAGTTAACGCGATTCGCTCGTCGTTTGAGACAAATAACTTGGGATGGGTGACTGGTGGCCCCGGTAACCCACAACTCGCAGGCGACAACCGTTGGTTGCGTTTAGAGCGTGTCGAACCTGACTTTGTGCAGACTGGCGACATGAATTTGTACGTGACTGGTCAAGGCTACGCTGACGACACAGAGCAGATCTCTGAACCCTACGTATTTGACAAGACAACTCTTAAAATTGACATGCGTGAACAGCGTCGTTTGTTGCGTTTGAAGTTTGAATCAAACACATTTAATGGCGACTATTACATGGGTAAGGTTTTGCTTAGTGCTGACATGGGTGACGAGCGCTCTACAGGTAACCCATAATGGTCACCTACGATCCTCGCAACATGGAATGGGACTTGTATTGCAGTCTGATGGCGGAGTTGTTTTCTGCTAACGACATCGGTACAGTCCCAGAAGAAAACTGGCGAGACTGGGTTGACGGTATTAACGGTATTGGACTTTTCGGTCAATCAGCCATTCCTGATCAACGTCAGTGTGAGACGTGGCAAGATTGGGCAGAGCAAATGGTTGGAATTATGAGTTTGGCGGGATAAAAATGTACAGAGAAGATGGATCATTCATTGACGAAGACACTGCACCAGACGATTTTGGTGCAAGTCCTGCTTTTGGCGGATTGCCACAAACTCCAGAAGTAAATACTGTTGCTCAAGATTATTGGAATCAACAAGCGGCACTGCAACAAGCTGAATGGGAGCGCCAAGCCGCTGTACAGCAAGCTGAATGGCAAAGACAAGCTGATGCAAGAGATGCCGCCGCAAGAGAAGCGGTAACAACAACTACAGGTGGTCTGCCAACAACCACAGCAGACACGACTTCAAATGCAGGGAATGTCCTTTCAGGAAACATTCTTGCGGGTGCAAGTTGGAACAGTACAAACCAAACACTTGCTGATCAATTGACACAAGCGACTGGTCAGCAGACATTGAACACTGCTGTTGGTGGTGCTACGACTGCTGATACGTTGAACCAACTCAATACCTTTATTGATTCTGGTGGATCATTTGCACCTAATTCGACCGTGTTCTTGCAAACTGGTGGCGTTGACATGTTGCAAGGTCTTGATGACAACACCATTCGCAATAATATCGATCAGATTGTTTCTACTCTTGAAAATCAAGGCGTCAATGTTGTTTTGACAGCGTCGCCTAGAGCGGGTTCACTCACTGATGTGATGAACAACAATTTTGAGACAGGCCCAGCCTCGTTCTACAGTGACATTGCCTCCAATCACAGCAATGTTGCCGTGGTGGATAGTATGGGTAGGATTTTGCAAGACAAGTCACTGTTACGTGATGCCTTGCACACAAATGCCGCTGGTGAGCAGATCTACAACCAGTCAGTGCTTGACGCCTACAACCGTTTGGTCAATAAGGGTGTTGACTCAACTACTGCTTTGACAATTGCAAAGCAAGCGACTCCAAGTCCAATGGCAAATGAAGTTGCTAGTGCGCCAATTGGTGCATTACCAACAGCACCTTCCGACAACATTACATCGACTGGCGGCTACACAAAATCCGCAACTGCGCCAACCAGCGGTGGTGTAAGAGGTGTTGTTGAAGGGGATGACATTGACACACAAATTGCACAACTTCCAGTAGAGATAGCGCATTGGGCAAGATCTGCTGATCAGCGCTATATGGAATTGATCGATGATAAGACGGGTAAAGTTTTAGATAAACGCGCTGTTGGCGATTTCAGCGATCTTGATTTGGTCAAGATGGGCTTGTCGATGGTTCCCGGTGCGGGTCAAGTACTGTCCGCAGTCAATATTGCAGACGCAGTACGTACAGGCGATTTAACCAAAGCGGCTATCGGTGCGACAGGTTTAACTGGGATGAACAATCTCAACACAGCACTGCGCGTGGGACAAGCTATTGATCAAGGAAATACCTTAGGTGCTTTGACAGCACTCGCAGGTAACTCAGACGTGCAAAAGCTTGTTGGTGCAAATGATTTAAATGTTGGTGGATACACGGCAAAAGATGCTATTAGTGCCGCCAATCTAGCCACTGCCGCTCAGAACGGAAATTTGGCAGGTGTTATTTCAAATGCAGGCAGTTTGGTAAACAGTCCTGATACGGTGCTTGCTGGCAGAGCTTTGGCTGTGTTGGAAGCGGCTAGTTCAGGCAATCCTAATGCTTTGTCGCAAGCTGTTTCATTGTTGAATGCCAGTACCTCAGGATCGACAAACGCAAGAACAACAGCAGACTCAGGAACAGCAACCAGTGGTTTGCAGTTAGCTGGTGCGACCGACGGTACATCATCTGATACGACCAGTGGCTTGACATTAGGTGGCGGAAACAGATTTACAAGCGGAAATGATTTAGTCGCGTTGTTAGCCCAAGAATCTGACAATCAAGGCTCTGGAATGTTTGACTCCACAACTCCAAGTTGGGTCAATGTTGCAAAAGGCGAAGAAGTAACTGGTTCTCGAATTGACTCTCAAGGTCAAGAGCGCTTTACGATCACTCGTGCTAATCCGAACAACCCAGATGAACCCGTTGTCTATGAAGCTATTCGGGATCCAGAAACTGGTGAAGTTTCATACGAATGGGGTGGCGTATCTGTAGATGAAGACGGGAATGTCATTGGTGGTGGAACAACCATTTCTAGTGGAAGCAAGCCATCTTGGACATGGGAAACTTCAACCGATGCATCGTCTGATGAAGGTGAAGAGCAATCAACCGACGAGACTTCTGGTTTAACCAGTATTGATACTACAGGAAAGAAGGGTACAGCAGGAACTTTGACGACCCTTTCCGAGAGTAACAACGGAACAACAGGTACACAAGGAACGCAAGGTATAGACGGTACTCAAGGAGATGGAACGAGAGGTACTCAGGGAACCCTTGGTACTTTAGGTAATGGCACTCAAGGCACTCAGGGAACTGGTACGACAGGTACGCAAGGCACTGGATTAACTGGCGGTGATGGCACTGGCGGTAGTGGTACAGGTGGTGATGGAACTGGGACTGGTGGTGGAACTGGCGGCGATGGCACTTCAGTGACTACGACCACAACTGGCGACACTGTCGTAAACAACGGTGATGGTACAACTACAACAATTGTTGTTGGAGATGATGGCATCGTTACAACACACTCTTGCAAAGAAGGCTTCCACTGGGATGAAGCGGCTCAAGCTTGTGTGCCTGATGTTGTGGTTCAACCACCCCCACCACCACCTCCTCCTCCA
>JACCDW012097152.1_pt1 | contig 30188 bp, 23 predicted proteins | sample 7449781 | NCBI WGS metagenome assembly JACCDW01 (sample SAMN15323449, study PRJNA562643) | freshwater metagenome | isolation source: river surface water | place: USA:Blue River Watershed | collected 2017-08-18
GAAATAAACGAACCTTCTTGTTTAAGAGTATCTGCTGTAACCCTATGGTAGATAAAAGGATCTCCTGGGCTTTCACCTTCTATAAGGACAGCGAGTCTTTGTGTATTTTTCCTTGAGAAAAATAAAGTGGATTCTTGTTTAAGCTCAGCATAAGAGATGCTTTTAATAGCTGTGATAAGCTCTTGAGTAAAGTTAAAGTCTCCTTTTTTTGTGAAAGCTAGATCATAAAGATAGCTTGTCATATCGAAAAGATTTGGTGGAAGCTGCTCAAGCGTTGCTACGCAGTTAGCCTTAACTTCTTCAAATCTTTCTTCTGGGAATGCTTCAGAAAAATCTTTTACATAGTTTTCTAAAAACAGCTCAAACCTTGCTATTAGATCTTCAGGTTGGTGCGTTGTGGATTGTACTAAGAAGAACTGAAAAAGTTGCTCTTCGACTTCTCTTGGCCAGCTAGCTGTAATATATCCTGTTTGCTGCTTAGAACGGAGTGTATTAAAAAAGCTCTCAGACAATACTTGTCCAAGGATTGTTTGGGCAGCTTTTCTTTGGAAAGAAAAAGATCCTTCTTGGATGGCAAGAAGTGCTGCATTACCTAATACATTGATTTTATTTAGGATCATATAAGGCCCTTTGTTAGAAGGGAGTAATAGCACTTGTTTTTCATGTTGCTCACTTACTGGATAAGGATTGGAGGCTAATAAAGAGTGAGCTTGTTGTGCTAGGGTTTCAGCTGTTTGTTTTAAGAGATTACCTGTATAAAGACCGTCAATATAGCTTTTGGATAAATAGGCTTTTGTAAAGGCTAAGAAATCTTCATAAGAGAGATCTTTCAAAGCATTTGCTTTTTGCAAAGGAAGAGGAGCATCGTTATATAAGATATTAGACATGACTTCACCAGCTTGTAGGTAAGGCTGTCCTTTTTCTTGGTTCTCATAAAAAGCTAGAAGCGATTCTTTATAGAGGTTAAATTCAGTTTTTGTACAAGTGAGCTCTTTTAATCCAAGAAGTAAATGTTTTAAAAGATCAGGGGCTTTTTCGCTGTAGCCTTGGACTTTAAGCAGTAGTCTTAAATTTTTTAACTCTAATGAGCCATAGAGACCGGCAGCATTTGCTATAGATAGTAGAGGTGCTTGCTTTTGATAAAAGGTTTTAATAGCTAAATCTATACTAGCAGTGGATTTAGCTCCGCCGTCGATAAAAGGTGTTTTTATTCCAAGATAGATATTGCTTTCTGGAACTTCATAGCGATTATCTTTCCAAAAATAGTTTTTGCTAGAAGTGTTTTCAGATAGCAAAATAGGCATAGGGGCTGCCATAGATGGTATATCTGCATGAACAAGTGTTAAATTGGTTGGGATATAGGGGTTAGGAGCGGGTAGCGATATGAGAGAAGAGGGTTTTGCAGAAGACCATTGACTAAGAGATGACTGAGGTAAGTTTTTGAGGGCATATTCTCCCCCATTCCATTTTTCTTTTTTATCAGGGAGCATTTTGGTAAGTTCTGGCGATGCCATAAGTGTATAGATGCAATTTTGTGGTGTCAAAAAAGCTAAAATAGATTGCACAGTTTTTGGATTATAGGTTGTTGCAACATAGGTTTTTTGTGGATAGGTGGATAGAGGTTCATCAAGAAGGCCGCTTGCATTATTTGAAACAAAATCAAAAGCCTGCTCACGCGATTGATATTCATAGCTTAAGGTTGACATGGTTTGCATTTCATTAAAAAGATAAAGGGGGATCCCTTTATCTTTTAAAAGATTTATAGTTTGAAAACATTTTTCTATAACAGCGGCAACTCTTTCTACTCCTTGCGTTGTTAAAGAAATGTTAATGTTTAAAAAAATATGGTCTTTTGAAAATCGGCTAGCATCAGCTTGCAGTGATTCAGCTAGGTATTCTTTTTTAAGGGCTTCAATAAGACTGTGTTCTCCACCATTTTGAAGAATATAAGCGATAAGTTCTGCAGATTTTGTATCATGATCATGTGCAAAATTTGAGGGAAGTTCCCAATCGAGAGATAGCACTTTTAGATCTTTGATAGGTTTTATATAGATGATATGGCCATGCTGAGCATTGGAAGAAAGAGGGGCGTAAGGGATATCAGCTGGAACAGGGCCTTGATTCGCTGCAGAAAAATCTTTCATTACGAGTTCTTTTAATGTCTCTATGGGCAGAGGGGAATAGATAACAAGGTGCATAAGAGGCGCTAGGTAGTGCTCATTATACCAATTCACAAGAGCTTCTCTTGGTATATGACCTAATGTTTCAGCATTGCCTGTTGCAAAAGCTCTATTTGGATGAAGAGGATTGCCTGTTTCTTTAAAAATCATCCATTCTCTTCTGCCGTCACTTTGGATATTTTTTGCATGTTCTTGATCAACAGCATGAAGCTCTCTTCCTACTTCAGATGTTTTAAACAAAGGATCGATAAAAAAATGAGAGAATCTATCCAAGGAACCTTCAAAACCTGAATTATTTACGGAAAACATATATACAGTACGATCAAGAGATGTGTAGGCATTAGAAGAACCACCATGATCTGTGATATATTGAGAGAAATCATTTTCACTTGGATAAGCTTTTGTTCCCATAAAGAGCATGTGCTCTAAAAAATGAGCCATACCTGGGTATTCTTTAGGATCAGACCAAGAGCCTACAGCAACAGCTAAAGCTGCTGCTGATTCTTCAGCATTAGGATCTGATACAAGGTAAGCTTCAAGGCCATTATCTAAACGAAGTTTACAAGTGGATCGGGAAGCTAATGAGGGTGTAAGTATTTTTAAAGAGTTTGTATCAGAAATTTCTGTATAATGATTACCGGCAAAAACTTGAGGTAAAATACATAAAGAAAAAACAGCGAAAGAAAGAGATAAAGATCTTAACATCTGGCAAAAACTCCTTAAAGGAATTGTTCATAAGATTTGCATACAAGATGGTAGATATAATCTGCTTTGGCTTTTCTTCTCAAGGTTTTATCTTTTAATTCGTGTCCAGGAAATGTATCCATATTGATTTTTTCCCCGAAAGCCGCATGAATAGGACTGACTTTTGTAGTTCTATGTTCTCCCAATTCTTTTTGGATAGTTTCAGGCGGTGGCAAAATAGAGTAAGTAGCTAAAGCTAATGGATAAAACCATGTGGGCTTTTCTGCCTGTTTTGCCATCAGGTAAAACATTTCAATACTTTGTGGATCAAAAAAAGCTGGTTTAACAACCCCAGTTTTATCAGGTCTATCCCTTCCTCCGCTAGGAGCTACATAAATACAATGACCTCCTTCAGCTAAAAGAGATTTCATGACTTTCATAGTCTTGTGGTTGTGATGTTGTTTCATCTCTTTTTTTTCTGGAGGATGATCTATATAGCGTTTTGAATAAATGCAGAGTAGATTACAGCCTAAACTAAAGGGAACTGCTAAGGGATCTGTTAAAACACGATCGCCGGCTACAAAAATAAGGTAAGGGATAAGCTCTGGAGAGAATATTTCTAGTAAAACATAGAGCGCTTGTGGATCCGCTTCGATTTGATGATTTGCAAATAAAATAACATTTCCACCTTGCTTGACGTGATGGGTTATTTCTTGTAATTCATTAAGTCCTTGTAGAGAAGAGTGCTTTAAATCTACTACAGCTTTAAAAAAAGCTACTCCAAAAAGATGATGATCATAAGGGGTTCTTACCATCTTATGATAGGGCTCAAAAGGAAAAGGATGAGCGACTTGTTTTTTAATTAAATCAAGGTAATCAAGCAATATCCACATAGAGTCGTCTAGAGAGCGATTAGCTTCTTGCAGGGCCTTTATATAACTATTAAAGAAAATTCTGGTTAATACCCCAATATGATGGGGAATGAGTTTTTTTATTTCGTAGTCCTGAAGTTTTTTTAAAAAATCATCAGCCGAATATTTAGGTTTCGAGGTGTCGATCATTTTGCATGCAATGGAATTCAAATTGATTTAAGTGAAAATTATCATTAGAACCAAAAACAAGTTTACTTTCAAACTCTTCAGCCATTTTCTCTAAATTGGCTTTATCAGCTTTTTTAAGATAGTCATCAACATGGGGGTGAGCCACCAGTTTTAATTCTCTTTTTCCTTCAGAGAGTAAGAGCTTTTTTAAAGCTCTTTCGATATCAATAGAAACGCTTTCATGGTTTTTAATCATTCCTAAACCAGCACAATAAGGACACTGCGTAAATAGTGTTTGGTGTAGAGATTCTCTATTTCTTTGTCTTGTCATCTCTACTAAACCAAATTCACTCATCCCTAAAATCGTACATTTAGCTGAATCGTCTTTCATTGCTTCTTTAAGGCGGTCTAGTACACGTCTTTGGTTTTTTCGAGAGCGCATATCGATAAAATCGCAGATAACAAGACCTCCAACATTGCGCAGTCTTAGTTGCCTTGCTATTTCATCGGCAGCTTCTAAGTTAATTCGGACAAGAGTTTCTTCGACATTATTTTTTTCTCCATAAGAACTGGAGCTTCTACCAGAGTTAACATCAATTGTGTGCATAGCTTCTGTTTTTTCAAAATAGAGATAGCCACCACTATTGAGCCAAATTTTTCTCTTTAATGCTTTGTCTATTTCTTTTTCTACGTTGAATCTTTCAAACATCGGTATTTTGTCTCTGTAAAATTCAATTTTAAGAGGATGTTCTAAACGGTAACGTTGGTACAGGGTTTTGCAAAACTGATAGGTTTTATAATCATCAGTAAGTAAACGATCAAACTTTTTATCGACAGCTGTCAGCAAAGAACGTTTAATCAAATCGGATTCTCTAAATAGACATTTAGATGAGCTTGCTTTATTAAAATCTTTGATAATCTGTTCCCAGATTTTAAGAAGTTCATGCGCTTCATTAACTAAAATATCTGTGGTGGCATTAGTACTAGCTGTTCTGCAAATAAGTCCCATATCCTGAGGTAATTCAAATGCTCGAATAGTTTTTTTCAATCGCTCACGTGTTGATTTGTCTTGAATTTTTCTTGATACGCCACGGTGAGGAGTGTTAGGTAGTAAAACAAGATATCGGCCTGCAATTGAAATATTAGATGTGAGTCTTGCTCCTTTAGTTCCAATGGGTTCTTTAATCACTTGGACAAGTACCGGTTGGTCTAATTGTAAGTAAGCAGAAATTTCTTGTTGTGTTTGACTTGGATTTTCTTTGGAAGAGGCCATTTCAAAATCCATATCAAACATCTCTTGAAATTTTTGTGTGTTTTCTATGATGTCATTGATATGAATAAATCCATTTTCTCCTTCATTAATATCAATAAAGGCAGACTGGATATTGCGTAAAATATTCATCACATGGCCACGGTAGATGTTTCCTGTAAGTGGCTCTGTCGATTTGCGTTCTACAATAAGATCGTAGAGTAGCCCTTGATTTAACATGGCGCAGCGTGTTTCTTTCGTATCTAAACTGAGTAATATTTCTTTTGTAGTCATAGTAATTTTTTTAGAGTGTTATTCTTAGGGTGTGTGATCCAATTGCTCTTGGTGTAACATTGTCAACAACTTCCATTTTTCTAGCAACAACTCTCTTTAAAGCCGGATAGATTTTTCGTTCTTTGTATGTGGTTAATTTATTTTTATCGAGATTTTTTGAATTTAACCATAAATGGAAAAAAGGTTGTAAAGAAGAGAGGTGTAGTCTCTAACCTTTTAATTGTTTTTTGAGTTTTTGTAGGAATTGACTTTTTACAAGATTAACAGCCCCATGGATTCCATGGTAGATAGCGCTTGGATTAGAATAGCTATGACATTTAATAACAATGCCTTCTACGCCGCAGATCAGAGCCCCTGGATACTCGGCGTAATCTAAAAGATGTGTAAGAGGGGGGTTGTCTATATTAGATGAAGAAAGTATTTTTAAAATAAAAGCAGTCATTCCTTCTGCGGTTTTTAAAAAGATGTTACCTGAAAATCCGTCTGTCACTAACACATCTATGTTACCTTGAAAAACTTCTTTCCCTTCTATGTTGCCCATAAAAATAGGGTGAGAGGGGTGGTGCTCATTAAGAGTTTCTAAGCATTTATATGCTTCGCGCATTTCTTTGCGCCCTTTATCTTTTTCTGACCCTATATTTAAAAGGGCTACCTTAGGGTGGGTGATGCCTAGACATTTTTGATAAGCGATCCCCATTTGAGCAAACTGCATAAGGTGTAGCGCTGTTGAGGTGACATTAGCCCCTACGTCAATCACAACTAAAGGGTGGGTTAAAGTGGGTAAGATAGCTAATAGTCCAGGTCTTTTAATGGATTTAATCCTTTTTAAAAGTAGTGTTGCTCCTCCAATAAGAGCTCCGGTATTACCTATAGAGACAAGAGCATCTAAAGCACCTTCTTTAAGCTCTCTTAGAGCTGTCATCATAGGAGAGTGTTTTTTTGCTTTAATGGAGGTTAGAGGATTGTCATGCATTGTGATGGTCTCTTTCGTGGCAACTAAAGAGACTTGGCATTTTAAAGGGTTGTTTTTTGCTAGGGTTGCAAAAGCTTCTAGATGTGTTTCAGGAATAAAAAAAACAAGATGAATGGAGGTATCGAAAGACTTGTCTAATAAGCTCAAGTCTTCGAAAAGAGTTTCTGGAGCAGCATCTCCACCCGTGAGATCTACACCTATCTTGGGGATGTGATGACTCATAAGTTGTCTGTAGTCTTATGAAGCGCTCTTCGTTACAACAGATCTTCCTTTGTAAAAACCACACATTTCACAAACTGTGTGAGGAAGGGTAGCTTTTTGACAGTTGGAACAAAGGCATACATTTTTAGGTACTTTTGCATGGTGTGCGCGTTTAGAGTTTTTGCGTGCATTAGAAAGTCTATTTCTTGGAACGGCCATGGGATTCTCCTTTTAAAGGTGTGTTAAGTTGCTCTTCAAGGTGATCGAAGGGATAGTGAATATTCTCTTGTAATTGATCCGCCTTGGAAGGGCTTTGTTTAAGATAATTTTGGATCTGAGTTCTTTCTGGGCAATTCCCTTCATTACACTCTATAAAAACAGGTGTTTCAAGAAGAATTGCTTCTCTGATATCTTCAGAAAAATAGGCTTTTCCTGAGGATACGTCATCTAAAGATTTTGTGATGTAAACATTTTCTAAAACTAGAGGTAAAGTGACAGGTGCGTTACATATGCAACATGGAAGTATGACAGAAGAAGTGATATCAAGTTGGATAATTAGATGATCTTCTGCTAAATAAGAGGTTCCTTCTAGCGCAATAGGAGCAGTAAAAATTGGCTCTAGCCCTATAAGATCTAAATCTTTAGGTTCTAAAGTCTCTTCAATAGGTAAAGATTTACCGTCTTTTAACTGATCTGTAAATATGCAACAATGATTAATCATGGGTAGACTAGTTGTCTTTTTCAAAGTTCTAAAAGAAAAAGGATTGTAAGCAAAAACCCTTTTAAATACTAGGGTAATCTTGGTCATTATTAGCATTAAGTTAAAATGCCATCCTTAGGGTAATCATAAGCTATTGATAACCAAAGAGGATGGTTTGAATGGTAAGACGTATCGCTATGATTAATAAAGAGTTAGGTTGTTTGTTTTGCAAGAAGCTGGCAAAAAAAGGGTTAGCAACACTAAACTAGCTGAGCGTCTATTAGTTAGCATTAATAAACCTAGATCAAGGGATCGAACTGTTCAATTTATTTTTCCACAGCTTATCAAACTAAACTCTTACAAGGCTGTTAGCTAACTAAAAGACTATTGTCATTTAAAATGACCAGGACTTCATCCAGCGACGTAGGGTGGATATTATGGGACCTTGCGGATCGTGGGTTGGAATAGGTGGAGCTAATAGCTCTTGTATTTCATTTAACGATGGGCGATGTTTGGGATCTATTGCAAGACATCGCTTAGCTAAATTCCTAAATAATTGATTCGGATCAAGCTGATTTATCGATGAAGTTTTTTCGTTTAATTTTTTGTGAATGATAGTTTCGAGAGCATGGCAACTTGGATCAAGGGCTCGTGTTGTATGGATGATACGTGTATCATTATCGCCATCCCAGTTTGCATAAGGGTATAGAAGGTGTTCTGGTGTGTTTTTGAATAGATAGATAAATAATATTATCCCAAAGGCAAATACATCAGATGAAATGGATGATCCGACTTTACCCTGAAGTATTTCAGGGGCTGCGTACGTAAAAGATCCTCTATGATGGATTTCGCTAACAGGGTGGGCAAATCCTAAATCACCTAGTTTAGCGTTGGTAAGGTTTTTGTTAAGAAAAATATTTTCTGGTTTAATATCGGCGTGGCAAAATCCTCCTCTTTCGATTTCTAAGAGCCCAGAGATGACAGTTTGGCAAAATTGTTGGAATTGTTGAGGTTGGATATGTATTTCTGGATTAGTAAAAGCCTCAAATAAGTCTTTGCCTTCTAAATATTCAAAGATAAGTTCATGTTCTCTCATTGCAAGAAGATTTGTAATATAGAGGGATTTAGTAGAGAAAAGTAAATTATTGATTTGTTCTTGCATGAAAAGTGTTTGTGCTATTTGTAGTTTTTTGTCCTCTTGAGGGGTTGTGGGATTTAGGGTCGGTTTTTGTTTAAGAATATAAGATGTAGTTGATAGCTTAATTTTATATAGAGCGTTGAAAGAAGATGAAACCGGTAGCATTTTTTTGGTTGGCTTAGCATTATTAAATGCTGCTAGCATAAAGCGGGATGTATGTTGCGGCATCTCGATATTTTTATCATGTAGTTGAGGGTCAAGAGATAATTTTCTTGGATAAAGATAGGTTATAGCTTCTTCGCATTGTTTTCGAACGGTCTCAGTAGATTGCATACTCAATCTTTCAGAGTCCCAAAGTTTTTGTAAAGTTTGTATAGGGTGTACGGTGGTCGGTTCGAAAAAGGGCTTAAGCTGTTGAGATAAAGGTTCTGGAGGAAATTTGGTGTAGGTTGAAAAGAGTTTTTGTGCGATGTGATCCCTCCTTGGACGGAGGATTGATAGGGTTTTGTTTAAAAGAGTTGTAGGGTCTTCTGGAAAAGAAGTGTTTAAAGGTCCTTGTCCATAGAGGAGTAGATTTTTCATTAGAGCTTGAATTTTTTTTTGACGATGCTCTAAAAATCGCACGTAGTTTTCTGTTTGTGCACGATGAATAGAGGCTAGCCATTCTGGACTAGCAGATCTTGGTTGATCTGGATGAATGATTGGACCTTTTGTAACAAATGTAAGTAGAGTGCTCATAAACCTCATATTTCAAAAAGATAAAAAACAATTATTTTTAGTGAAAAAATTTTAACAAGAATGGTTAATAAAAACACATGGTTTTTTAAGTTGTATAAAATTTATGGTTGAATTGACCTATTGGACACGTGCAAATTTCGTCTTGTAAGGTGGATTGACAGGTTTAGCTCCTTCAGTTTTTAGATAAGGGCTAAAATATGGCTTGCAGCGTCTAGGCTTGGTGTTTTTTTATAGAGAGCTTTTTTTACTAAAAAACAATTTTGTTGACATAGTTTAAGTTCTTCAGGTGTATCTAACATGAAAGTTAGTGTTTCATAGATCATTTCTTTCTTAAAATGAGGTCCGTAAAACTCAGGAAAAATTCTGGATTCTGCTGTGTAGTTTGCTATGCAGTAATGAGGTAATCGAACACGAAATATATATTTAACTAAAAAGCAATCTAAGGATTTCATCGCATAGGTTACAAGGGTTGGTACTTGATGTAAAGCAAGCTCCAGCGTGATTGTTCCAGATGTTGCAAAAGCAATAGCTGTATTTTGCATGAAATAATGGTTATATTCTCCAGAAAATATCAAGATATCTTCATCTGGGTAGTGATTGACCTCTTGCTGGATAAGAGGGAGCAGTGAGCTGTTTGCATAAGAGATAGCTAATCGATAGCGATCTTTGTTTAACTCTAGGGCAGCTTTTAGCTGCATAGGCAAGTTATTTTTAATTTCATGAACGCGACTACCCGGAAAAATAGTAAATAAGGGTTTATCTAATGTAAGAAGGGGGTTTGGTAAAGAAGAGTTATGGATTTCTGAAAGCAAAGGGTGCCCAATATATTCAACTTGTAAAGAAGTTTTTTCGAAACATTTTTTTTCAAAAGGAAAAATACAAAGCAGTAAATTAAGGGTTTCGCAAAGAGTCTTAATCCGTCCTTTTTTCCATGCCCAGACACTTGGTGCTACATACTGAATGAGTTTTTTTTTGTATCCACATTTTCTTAAGTGACGAGCTAGTCTTAAATTAAACCCAGGATAATCAATAAGTACGATAGCTTGAGGAGAGACTTGTAATAGGTGTGTTTTAATGAGTTTAAATAACTTCAGTATTTTAGGGAGATTTTTTACTACATCTATGAAACCCATTACTTGAAATTCTTCCATAAGATAAAGCGTTTGTATCGGGTGTTTACGCATGAGGGGTCCTGCGACAGCTCCAATTTTTAAAGAGGGATTTAATTGAAGGAGTGACTCAATGAGTTTGGCTCCAATAGCATCACCACTGGCTTCTCCAGCGAAAATAAAAAGATCGTAAGAAGGATTTATAGAAGACACTTTGCTATCCAGTCTATGCCATTTTTAAAAACATCTGAAGAGGTTCCATGTCCCATAAGACCTATCGAGTTGCCTAAAATAAGTTCAAAAGAACCTTCTCGGTGTCTATGATCATAAGCGTAATTTGCTAAAGAGGTAATTAAGTGAAATGCATGATGTGTTCCAACGCGAGTATCTCTTGTGCCTATGTAATAGCGGAGCGTTTTTGAAGATAAAGGGTCTAAATAATACATAAGATTTAATAGGGAGTTGTCTTTAAGGCTATGGAATTCTTTTAGGTGATTTAGCTCTGTGAGTGGAGCAAACCCAAGAATATAGCGGCATAGAGGGTGTTTGGCTCCAACAAGGGTGGCTATATAAGCCCCACGTGATAATCCTGCAAGGGCTATTTTATTTTGGATAATTACATTTTTCTCTAAAAGATAATCAATTGTTTCACAAACTTGAGTGATAAATGGGGAAATAAGATCAATGTTTTGACGTAGGTTATCAGCCCAGTAATTTATCGCATTTTCTTTGAGAAGGGGCTTTTCATGACCTGGGATTGTCATAGAGAAAATACGAATAGAAGGAAATTGTTCATGCATGAATAGGGCTGGTTGATTAAAAGGATCAAGAGAAAGTGAGTCTTGAGCAGAAAGAGCAAAATAAAAAAGAGCGGGAAGCGGACCTTGATCTAAAGAAGGGCCTATATAAGCCAGTTGTAGGTTACTGCTCGGGAGGAGCTTTGTTTTTACGGACATAATTAGGCGTTCTCCTTCTTCTACGAGGGCGATCGGAGGGTTCTTTGGTAGGTTTTTCTTTGCTATATACTTCGTAGGCTTCTGACCACTCTTGTAATACTATGGTTAAAGCCGGTTCTAAACGAGCCCTTAATCGGAGAAAATCAAGTGCTAGATGGAAGTCTGGCGTTTGAGGTATGCGGATTTTTTTAATGGTTTTCTTTTCTAGAGGAGTGAGTCTATATTGAGAAGTTAAAATAGAAATTATTTCAAATTTGATTTTTTTTGAAATCAAGAAAAAAGGTTTAAAAACTTGATCTAACATGGAATAAGCTTCTTCTTGTACTTGTCCTAAATGTAGACTTCGATTTTTTTTGACAATATGCGTGATCAGATGTTCATTAAGTAAAGGGAAAATCAAACTAGAGAGAAGAACAGATCTTGAAATAGGTAAAGCATGAGGTTCGCGAATCATTTCATCGATTTCATCTAAAAAGGCATAGACCTCCGGAGCTTGTTTGTGTTCTAAGAAATGAGCAAGCGTAGGTAAGAGCATTTCTAACAAACCAAATTGAGTCATGAGTTCAAAAAAGTATTTAGCTGAACCAGATTCTAACATGCGTAGCAGCTCTTCAAGGATTCTTGCTTGGGAGCTTTTAAGGATTTCTTTACGGCATTCAATAAGAGCTTGTTTAGTGTCAGGGTCTATAGCAAGTCCAAAACGGGCTTGAAACTTTAAACAACGAATCATGCGGACAGGATCTTGTTTAAAACGAATAAAAGGTTGGCCTATGGTTTTAAGGGTGTTTTTTAGCAGATCTGGGTAGCCGTCGATATAGTCAATAATTGTTTCTGTTTCGCTGTCAAAAAAAAGTCCATTGATTGTAAAGTCTCGACGTAAAACATCCTCCTCTTCAGAACCCCATAAATTATCTCGTACAATGAGGCTATCATCATCAGTATCCCCACTACGGAAAGTTGATACTTCTAAAATTTTATTTTTCATGAAGCGTAAATGAGCTAATCGAAATCGTTTGCCAATAAGAATACAATTTCTAAAAATTCTTTTAATATCTTCGGGTTTTGCAGAGGTAGAGATATCAAAATCTTTTGGGGTATGACGCAAGACTAGATCTCGTACACATCCCCCAACAAGGTAGGCAGAGAATCCGGCTTCTTTAAGTTTGCAAATAACGTTTAAGGCATCTTGATCAAAATCGTGTAATTCAAGGCCGTGAATGTCTTTAGGAATTATTTTAGGTTGCACAGGTATTTCTAGTAAAAAATTATTTTTCGTTTAATGTGATTTTCATTGTAGATGAAAGGAAGGATTTTTTGAAGTAGATATCTTAGAATAAGCAGATTTGTTAGAGTATACATGGTTAAGTTTACTTGGAATAGGAGTGTCTTGTGGTGTCAAAGATTTCATTAAAAGTTTTAGGTGGAGCATGTATTGTTGCTGGAACTGCAATTGGTGCAGGGATGTTAGCATTGCCAGTGGTAACGGCTGTGGGAGGTTTAATCCCATCTAGCATGATTTATTTGATTTGTTATTTATTTAGTATAGCCACTGGGCTTCTCCTTGTAGAAATTTGTTATTGGATGCCGCAAAATGCCAACTTAGTTTCCATGACTTATCACTTATTAGGACCTGTTGGACGGATCTTTGCTTGGATTTTGTATATTTTTCTTTTTTACAGTTTAACAGTTGCTTACGTTTCTGGAGGAGGAGCCTTTGTTGCACTTCTTTTTCAGGGGTCTATTCCTCTTTGGCTCGGGGACATTATTTTTGCTTTAGTATTTGGCTTGATTGTTTACTTAGGGACGGTGGTTGTAGATAGAATTAACTTCATCCTTGTTATTGGATTGTTTACTTCCTTTTTTGTTTTTTTTGTTATGGGTGTGGGTCAGATCAAATTAGAAACACTTATGCATAGTAGTAATATGCTCAGTGCTATGATGGCTTTGCCTGTGATGTTTACTTCATTTAGTTATCAAGGTGTGATTCCAAGTTTATACGCTTATTTAGATCGAGATAATAAAAAGGTTAGGCAAGCGATTTTGATAGGGGCCTTTTTACCTCTTATCTTATATCTCATTTGGGAAGTTTTGATTTTAGGGATTGTCCCTTTAGAGGGGCCTTATGGGCTTTTACATGCGAAAAAAGAAGGCTGGACAGCAGTTCAGCCTTTGAAGTTTTTTTTAAAAACTCCTTGGGTCGTAACTGTTGGAGAGTTTTTTGCTTTTTGTGCTTTAACGACTTCATTTTTGGGAGTAACTTTAGGGCTTGTAGACTTTTTGGCGGATTCTTTACAGATTAAAAAAGAAGGGATAAAAAAGCTTTTTATTTGCCTACTAGTTTATATTCCATCTACTGTGATTGCTTGCACGTATCCCCATATTTTCTTGGTAGCCCTTGGATATGCTGGAGGGGTTGGGTGTGTGCTTCTTTTGGGTCTTTTGCCAATATGCATGGTATGGGTTGGTAGATATCGCAAACATTACACAAGGCAAGCCGCAGAGCTCGGCGGTGGAAAGCTTATGCTTGGGGTTCTTTTTCTATTTATTGTGATTGAACTTGTGATTGAGATTGTTCAAGAAGTTCAAAGGTTTGGTGGTTCTTTTTAAGGAATTCATCTTTCCAGTAGTAATGAGAGAGTAGATGCTCTGCATTTCTGCCCAAGATTTTATAAGCAATATAAAGGGCTTCTACAGTAGCGAGGCCTCTTTCAGGATTGGGACAGTCTGTTTGCTTTCTGGGATAGGCGGTTACGAAATTTGGAGGGAGGCTTCTATAAACAAGAGGATAGCGTTTTTTTGTTTGTGTATGCATCGAAGTTTCATAATTCCAGGTGCTATCTAAAAAAAACAGTCCATAATGAGCATCTTTTTTACTTAAAACAGGGGTTGGGGCATCGTCAAGGTATAACGTGACATACCCGTTTAATGAAACTGGCATGTTAAAGGGGTAGGTGTAAAAAAGAAGATCTTTTTCAGTTTCTAGCCCTCTTAAAGAACATTTTTTGAGGTTTTCTTTTCTGTGGCGTAAAATTATTGTAGGAAGAAAAGAAGACATTTTTTATATAGTTCTCATTTGAATCAAAAAATGACAGAAGATAACCTCTAAGTATATAGACTGGGGGTGTTTTGTGCAAGATTGGGGGTGAAAATGAGGTATACAGGGATTTTAGTGCTCCTTGTTTTATTAAGATGGCTACCTATTGAATCTCAGGAAAAAAAAATTCTGATCATGAAGGATTTTACTAAAGCCAGAGAAATTGCCAGGGCTTATCAAAAACCATTAGTCTTATTTTTTACAGGGTCTGACTGGTGTCAATATAGCCAAGAACTATTAAAATATACCTTATTGTCCGATGGATTTACGCAAGCTGTTAAAGCATCTTTAATTTTTGTTCAGATCGATTTCCCTGAGTTGAATAAGACTCTCAAAGGAGAGAGAGTCCAAGAAAATGCATTTTTAAAAGAAAAATTTCATGTCGCAGAATTTCCGACAGTTGTTCTTGTAGACCCTGATATGCGTGAAATAACTCGACTTGGGTATTCTAAAGCTTCAAGTATTGAATATGCCAATTATCTGAATTTAGCCTATGAGAAGTATCAATGTTTAAATGCGAGTCTTTACAGTAAAAAAGATTGGACTTTTGATCAATTGAAACAAAAATACATAGAAGCGGAAGAGTTGGGGGCGGAACATCTAATGCTTGGTTTATTAAACTTAGGGCTTAATAAAGATAAAGAGTGCTTTTTTCATTTGGAAAAATATTGTAGAGCTCAAGAGGATGAAAGAAAAGAGCTTCGCAGGCAGATTCTTGCTTTAAATACCGATAATAAACAGTCGGTTACTCTTCGCTTAGCAGTATTAGATTATCAAGAGATGATGCAAAAAAACCCTCATGTAGCTCTAGCCCATCTTTTAAAGGATGTAGATACAATTGAAATAAGCAAGGGTGGGTTGCAAGATAAGGCTTTTGGTTGGCGTATTAATAGGCTGCTAGCTCAACAGCTTGTTTTAGAAGGAGAATTTGAAGCGGCTAATGTTTATGCTAAAAGAGCTTTATTTTTATCTCCGGAGCGTTATCAAAAAGATGTAAGTCAGCTTATTCAGATGATTTCATTAACACTTATGAGAGATCAAGAGATAGCCGGTATTTCGGTGAAATAATTATCTTTTTTGTAGGGACAGTTAGTCGATTAGTTTTTCCATGAGGTGACTGTTAAAAGCTTTTGAGGGATCTCGAAGAGAAATCTAGAAGGTGATGATGGGGAGTCTTTCCCATGCTTTTTTCTTGTTCTTGCCATACTTAAATAGAGCCTTTCTTTGCAGCGTGTAAGAGCTACATACATAAGTCTTCTTTCTTCTTCTATGCCTGTTTCTTTAAGACTTTTTTCGTGGGGTATAAGGTTGTCTTCTAGTCCAACTAAGAAGCATACAGGAAATTCTAATCCTTTAGCGCTATGGAATGTTAGCAGATTGACTTGATCATTAGAGTGTTCACGAAGACGTGAGAATTTTTTTTCGTCAAGTAGTGTAGTGCTTAGAAAATCTTCTAAAGAAGCATTTTCTTTGGCTTCTTCTTCGTAGGCTTTAAGTAGTTGAATACATTCTTCAACGTTTTCCCATTTAAAATCTTGCATTTTTTCGCTTTTTACTTCGGTGTGAATTGCAGTTTTATAGTTAATTTCCTCTACAAGCCAAGTGAGTGCTTCATGTAAAGGCTTGGTGTCAAAAGTTTCAAAAGCTTTTTCCATAAGACGGACAAACGAAACGATGCTTTGATGAGCTTTTTGTGAAAGCGCATGAATAAGCTCTTGGCAGGAAGAGTCGTCTTGTTCAATAGATTGTAAAAGGGACCACAGGGGGATGTTTAAACTTCTATTTTTAGCTGTAAGTAGATCAAGGGCATGCTCTGATACACCACGTCTTGGATAGTTAATAATACGAAGAAGAGAAGACTGATCTAAGGGATTAGAGACAACTTTTAAATAGGCTAGCAGGTCTTTAATTTCACTTTTCTCATACAGTTCAGTGCCTCCAAACACTTGATAGGGGATTCCTTTTTTCCAGGTGTCTCCATCTTTCCAAGGAGCTTGCATTAAAGCTAGTTCAAAAGCTCTAGAAAGTTGATTGGAGCGATATAAGATAGCAAAATCCTTCCATTTGTAATTATGCTCAAGTTTAAGCTCTATAAGACGTGCAACAACCGCTTCGGCCTCTTCTTTTTCTGCAGGAGCATGAAAAATATAAAGGGGATATTCGCTTGTTTTTTGACTCCATAAAGTTTTGTGATGTCTTTGACTATTATGTTCAATGACAGTATTAGCGGCTTCTAAAATGTTTTTTGAGGAGCGGTAGTTTTGTTCTAATTTAATAAATACATCATGTTTAAATTCTAAAATATGTTTGATGTCAGCCCCTCTCCATCCGTAGATAGATTGGTCATCGTCACCTACTACACATAAATTGTTGTATTTAGAAGATAACAACGAAGCTAATTCATATTGCTGAGGATTGGTATCTTGATACTCATCGATCATAATATAGCGAAATCTATCTTGATAACTAGCTAAGACTTGGGGATGGGATTGAAATAGTTTAACGCTTAAAGAAATTAAGCTGTCGAAATCAACAGCATTATAAGCTCTAAGTGTCATCTCCAGATTCTGATGGAGATTTTCAATAAATTGCTTTTGCCACTCGGATGCATACGCGATAGGTGAGTCTTGGTGGGTAGATCCTTTTTGTTGCCTTTCTCTTAGTAGGCTCATCGTTGACTCTAAAGAAGGTAGTTGTCCATCATGCTCTAATAAGGATTGAGTCAGTTGCGTTGTGAGGCGTTTAATATCTTGTTCATCATAAAGGCTAAAGCGCTTTGTATACCCTAATTTATCAATGTTCTCTTTGAGAATTTGCATACAAAAACTATGAAATGTACAGAGAGTGATGTGCTTTGCTTTTTCTTTGGATAGAATTTTAGCAACCCTTTCTCGCATTTCTTGAGCTGCCTTATTTGTGAAAGTCAAACCAAGCAGAGCCGATGGGGGGATTTTTTCGTTTTCAATTAAATAAGCCATTCTATAAGCAAGGGTAGATGTTTTGCCGCTACCAGCACCTGCTAAAATGAGGATTTTACCATTTGTTGTAGAAACGGCGCGTTGTTGCTCTTGGTTGAGGTGTTGAGCCCCAATGGAATGAAGAGATTTTTTCACAAGACTTCAGACTGTAAAAGAGTTATAAATTCTTCTAAAATTAACAAAGAAGAGGCTTCTTTTGCAAGAAATTTGGGTCTGATATGGACAGTGAGATTTTGAACTAGTTGGCTAGATGATTTTCTAAAAGCCTCTCTGACTAGGCGCTTAAAGCGATTTCTTTCGTGGGCTTTTCCGTATTTTTTTGTAACGGTAATGCCCAACTTCGGGGAAACTTGATTTCCTAAATAATAATCAACAGAAAGATATTTCCCAGCAACAGTGGTGCTTAAATTTCGTAATTTTTGATATTCCGAACGTTTAAGCAGCCTAGAAGATTTAGAAAACTTACAGGTCACAATGCTAGTCTTTTTCTTCCTTGTCTTCTGCGGCGATTGATGACTCTTCTTCCACCTACAGTTTTCATTCTTGCTCGAAATCCGTGAGTAGATGCTCTACTACGTTTACTTGGTTGGTATGTACGCTTCATTAGATTTGTCCTTGATTAATTAAGGCAAAATCTTACTATTTTTTGAAAAATAGAGCAAGAGGATTTCTTCGGCTTGCTAGAGGCGGAAAAAAAATGCATGAGATCCACTGAAGATCTTGTGAAGAATTCGGCAATTCGTGTAGACTTATGGACTTATGTGATCAAAAAATTTTTAAGGAAAAAACGATGAAAGTAAGAGCCTCTGTAAAAGCAGATCCTTCCAAAGGCGACAAAGTTGTGAACAGAAGAGGGAGAGTCTATATCATCAATAAAAAGGATCCTAATCGCAAGCAAAGGCAAAAAGGTCCTGCAAAGAAAAAATAATAAGGTGAATGTCGATGACAAGAAAATCTTTGGTAGAAAGAGAAAAGCGTAGAGCGGAAAAAGCTGATGCTGCATGGGTGAAACGTGCTCAACTGCGTAAGATCGGTAAAGATCTAACAGTGAGTGATGAAGAGCGCACTGAAGCTCAAGTTAAATTATGTAAAATGCCTAGGGATACTTCTCCTATTAGAAGAAGAAATCGCTGTCAATTGACAGGCAGGCCTAGAGGATTTTTAAGAAAATTCAAGATGTCTAGACTTTGTTTTAGAGAACTTGCCAATAGCGGTAGCATCCCAGGTGTTGTTAAAGCTAGCTGGTAAAATATCATCTATATTTTAAAAATGCGGGTTTTAGTTGTTAAAAACTAATCCGCATTTTTTTTTAAGAAAGTTCAGATTTTTCGTCGATTAGCGTAAAATAATCTGTGAGTTGACTTAAGATTTCCCATTGTTCTAAATGAGCATTCCACACATAAGAAGATTTTGAAATATCGCCTTTTATATATTTGGCTTTTAAAGCATAAAAGCTCATGGGACCTATCTGTTTTCCAGATTCATCTAAAAAATACCATAACTGTTTTGTCATGGGGTAGTGATCGTGGTTGTTTTTCTTGGGTGTTTCTAGAGTGATTGTGGCTGTTTGTAGTTCTTGAATCGGTTTTTTGGGAAGTAAAAAGAGAGTTAGCAAACCAAGTAATCCAAAGAAGAATCCTAAAAAAAACCAAAGTAGTGGTGGACGGCCTCTTTTTTGATGGGCAAGATAAGCTGTAAGTGCTCCTATGCATAAAAAATAAGGAATGAGTAGTTTTAAACTGGGGAGATCTGTCATGACAAGCCTTCGTCAAATTAATGAATAATTTAGTGTAGTACACTCAAGGATAATTTTAAATAGAGTCTGCAATAGATGGTCGTTTAATTTTTTTCATAGAAAACAACATGAGCGGTTTGAGCTGCCTTTTGAACCTCCTCAGTGGAGACTTGTGTTGCAACAGAATCGTTTAGAAGATACCAAGAGTTTCCATCTCGGCGGTAACATACAAAATGACCGCTATTAGTTCCGCTTCCTAAGTGACAAATAAAGGTTTTAAGAAAATACTTTCTAGATTTTTTGGCTTGAGGTTTTTCAAATGCTGTGACAGGTATGGTAATTTCAAGATCCACACCTTGAATAGGGTTGCGATTTTTATAAGTTGAATGAGTAATTGGGTCAAATCCAGATCGTTTAAAAGCTAAGATGAGGTGCTGGGGCGCGGTTTCGAGGGTCAGTCGTCTTGTTTGTTGCGCTGTATATATTTGTCCGTTTACGGAAAGTGTTTTTTTATCATCGATAGGTTCTTCTGCAAAGAAAGTTTCTAGTAGTTGGTTTAAAGAATCAGGATGAGCTACGTCTGGTTTTGGTAGAGGAAATTGTAAAATATTTTGATTTTCAATCTTAGAGGTTTGATGATGAATGCCTCCAAATTCTTCATGATTCTTTAGCTCTTCTGGTGTATTTGCATCTGGGGTGAATTGGACGATGCTTTTAAGTGGGAAGTAAAGAGGTGTAATCACTGTGGCTTGGATAGGAGGTAGTGGCTTTTTGGGTTCGTTATTATTATCTGGAAGGTCGTCCGCTCCGTTAATATTATTATCTGGAAGGTCGTCCGCTCCGTTAATTTCGTCTGGGGGATTCATGAAATAACATATTGCTGAAATTATAGTATAGCTTCCTTGTTTAAGTGTGTTAAAAAAAGATGCTATAAAATTCCAAACAGTGCGCAGTGAGTTGGTAAGACGGTTTAAATATTTAGGCGGTGCTTTTGAAGTTTGATCTACGACAGGGGGCATAGGCGATTGAGGGACTTTTGCTACTTCAGGTGAATCTACATTATTAACTTTTTCTGCTTCAGGTGAACCTATGCTATCAAATAGGGCTATTAGGGCTTCTGAAGAGTCTAGTTGAGAGTTTGCTTTGGGATCCAACTCTTTGCACCAACTACCAAATGGTGTGGTTCCGGCGATGACTTGTCTTAAAGTTGTAGAATTTACATTGGGATCCAATAGTACATTTTTTAGTTCAGTAGGTAAATGGTTAACTAGATGCTCAGTTAAAGAAGGAGAGCGTAGAAATTGATACAAAGCAATAAGAAAACAGTCATTACCACCTTGATTGGATACTCCTTTTGGAGAAGCTACTTGGGTTGCTGTAGTAGAGTTTTGAATGAATGCAGCAAAATGCTTATCAGCTATTGGTTTTAAGTGTTTAATGACTTGGTTTAATGTTTTTTTCGCATCCTTGTTGAGTTGTTTTGGTTTAAATTGTTGTATTGTCTTTAACACATAGTACTGACCTAAAAAAAGAGCATGATCATCCTGAGGTGGATTGCTTTTTAATAGAGGTTCAGCTAGGTCTTTAATTTTTGTTAGTGACTTACTAGTGGCCGTGTTATTGCACTGACTAACGGCTTTAATAAACCTGTTAGTATCTTCGAAGAATTTTGATGAAATACTAGTCATAGTTACACTCATGTACAAATTAATAATTTTTTTCGTATATTATACTACATAAACAATAAAAAATTCCACGCTTAATTGTTTCCTTTGTTTTTAATTATATTATTAATTGTTTAATTGAAAAACTACCTCGTAAAGTATTTTATTTAAAATATAAAAACATAGAAAAACCTTGATATTTTGCTTTATTTTTTTAAAATAACATTTAAATAATAATAAAAACTGGGTTAAGGAGGTAGGTGATGACAGAAAAATCAAAAGAAAATTATGAGTTTGCTGATACTGTATTTGTCCGGGATGTGGAAAACAGAGTATTTCAAGCAATTGCATTTAAATGTCTAATGGGAGTTGAAGGGATTGAGCTTGTAGGAAGCAATCTTTTAGATAGTTTATTAGGGAGAGATCCTCAAGAACGTGTTAAGGGGATTCATGTGGAACAGGATCAGAAAAATCATTCTGTTCATATTAAAATTGAGCTTAATGTGGCTTATGGAGTTTGTATCCCTGAGAAGTCCGAAGAGATTCAATCAAAAGTTGCTAAAGAAATTTGTCGATTAACAGGGCTTCATGTGAGCTTTGTCCATATTGTATTTAAAAATCTTATTTCTGCAGAGGTTTTAGATGAAACTGTTTCATTTAAAGAGGAGAATGCGGAGCCGGCTCAGGAATATGCAGATGATTTTTAGGTTTTTTGATTTTTAAGGAAGGTCCATAAAGTAGCTATATTGGCTTTTGTAAGACCTGAAACCTCGCAAAGCTTCTCATAAGAAGCTTCTTTGAGGCTTTTGACGCTGCCAAAATGCTTTAAAATTTGTTTCTTTTTCACAGGGCCTATCCCAGGTAGGTTATCAAGTTCACTTGTTAGAATAGTTTTAGAGCGTTTTTTGCGATGTAGTGTAATGGCTTTGCGGTGGGCTTCATCCCGTATTTGTTGTAGTAAAAATAAAATGGGAGAATGTCTTGAAAGGGTGACGGGTTCTTTTTGCAAAGGAGTAAAAATTTGCTCTTGGCTTAGACCTTTATCGTGTCGAGCTTCTTCTTTAGCAAGTCCTATTACATCACACGAGATGATGTCTAATTCTTTTAAAACCTTTAGGGCAATATTGAGTTGCCCTTTACCTCCATCTACGATGATAAGATCAGGAAGCTCATTTGTATCTTTTGCTTTTGTATAGCGTCTTATGAGGGTTTCTTGCATAGCGTGGTAGTCATCAGCGGCCCCTGATTTGATATGATAAGTTCTATAAAGAGTTGGATGTTTTTCTCCATTAATGAAAGTAATGACAGAAGCTACAGGTGTTGTTCCAGATAGGTTAGAAGTGTCGATGCATTCAATTTTCATGGGGTAACGGCTGAGTTTTAGCTTTTCTTGCATTTCTTGCAGGAGGGTTTCTTTAAAGGATTCATGATGTTTTTCTTGATGAAATAAAAGTTTAGCGTTTTTTTCAGCAAGGTCTGTCAGATGCTTTTTATCTCCTTTTTCTGGCAGGGTTATTTTGATAGGTTTTAAAAGTTCTAAAACAAGCTCTTTATCTGAAGGGGTAGTTCCAAGAAAAATTTCTTCTGGCGATTCTTTCTTTTCTAAATAGTGTTGAAGAAGAAAACTTGTTATGAGTTCATCATCCTCTTCTCCGATTTTTTGAAAATCAAAGTGATCTGATCCGATGAGCATTCCTTCTTGAAAGTTAAGTACTGCGATTAAAGCATGATGCCCTTGTCTATAAAGTCCGATGACGTCGCAGTTACCAACGGAAGCCTGCACTAAGCTTTTTGCTTGTTTTATGACTGTTTGAAGTTGTTCCAAGGTTTTTTGTAAGCTACCTGCTTTTTCAAACTCTAAATTCTCTGATGCTTTATCTCGTTTTGTGATGAGATCTTTGAGAATGGTTTCATCTTTTCCTTTTAAAAATTGAATAGTGTGATCCACTAAAGAGTTATATTCTTCTTTGCTACACTTGCCAACGCATGGTGCCATACATCTTTTAATAGAATATAAAAGGCAGGGTCTCTTTCTAGATGCAAGCTCTTTATCGGAACATTGCCTTAAAGGAAAAAGCTTAGCTAAAACATCAAGTGTTTCTTTAGCGGCCAACGTGTTTGTGTAGGGACCGAAATAAAAACCGTCTTTTTTAGAAGATTCCTTATGACGGACAAGTTTTAACATAGGCCAAGGATGCTTATGATTGATCATTAAGCTAACAAATGTTTTATCGTCTTTAAGGAGCGCATTATAGGGAGGCTGATGTTTTTTAATGAGAGTATTTTCTAAAAGAAGAGCATCTTTTTCAGAAGCTGTTACAATGGTTTCAATAGAGGCTATTTTAGGTACTAGAAAAGGGATGGTGGCTCTAGTGTCGGTTTTATCAAAATATTGTCTTAGACGAGCTTTTAGGTTCTTTGCCTTGCCTATATATAAGATCAACCCTTTAGAATCTTTCATCAGATAGACACCACACTCTTTTGGATAGGAGCTTAATTTGGTTGGATCAAAAGACATAGGGGTTCTATTGCTTGATATTGGCTTTCTATCATGTTAGTAGAAAGAGACTAAAATTACAATTAGCGAGAAAATAAGTAATGATAGCTTTTTTTGATAATAGGGAGAGCTACAGCGGAGATAAGCAGGAGTCCTCCTGTTATTATTGTGGCATTAGCCCAGAATTCATAGGCGCTACATGTAGAGCGAATGCTATCTTGACTAGCTTCTGCATAAGTATTACTTGGCCAACTTGTAATCTTTTCAAACAATCCTTGATGGGATTTGGTGTAGAAGCTTTTTAGACTCTGTCTAAACTCTTGGTCGTTTTCGATTGAACTAGCTGGTTCTTGTTTTAAATTTTGGAGAGCCTTAGGTTCAACTAAGCTCAATAAAGAGATGTCGCCAAGGTTTTTTTGAAAAAAAAGGTTTAGGTTGTTAAAAGGAATAAAATCTTGCCAGTTGGACTCTGTCGTAAAGCCTTGATTTATAAATTTGAAGATGCCTGCTGGAACAAATTGCATATGACAAGCTTTACTATTTTCCCAGGTTTTATATGCTGCGATTGAAAAAATGCTTGATACGATTGCGAGTTTTGCTGAAACGATTGAATAAATGGATGATTTAGAAGCTTTTTTGCTTTGAGAGCTTGGATTACAAGGTTGTTTAAGAGATTCTATCCAAGCATTTGTTAGTGGAGTTGCCATAATTAAATTCCTCTATTTATGAAGTTGGTTAAGCCTATATTGTGAAATAGCTTGATTAATTTAAGAGAGGGTGGTTGTAGACTGGCGTCTTTATCTAATGTTTGTGATAAAGATAAGTGGTCTTTCGTTATGGGTGTAGTAGAGTCTTCTGGAGGTATGTTTAAAACTTCTTTAGGAGCTTTCATTAAAGTTTCTTCAGGAGAGGATGGTTGTAGATTGACGTCTTTATCTAGTGTTTGTGATAAAGATAAGTGCTCTTTCTTTATGGGTGTAGTAGAGTCTGCTGGAGGTATGCTTAAAACTTTTTGAGGAGCCTTCATTAAAGTTTCTAAAGCAAGCAATCGACTTTCTAGGTCTTGGGATTTTTTATGTTTAGTATACATATTATAGGTTGTTTGCAGCGCAGCCTTGATGCCAAAGCCTGCTGTAATAGCAGCAAATACACTAGCGCTTAAAAGCATATAATTTATATCAGCGGAATATGCGGAACATGTTGAAGTAGCGGCTGGTTTTAAGATATTGGTATCGAAAAACCTTTTTACTGTATCCAAGATGCTAGAAGTTGAAGTGTCTGGCGCTGAAAACAAATGACATTCCTTCAAATATTGTGGTAGAAATTCATTTGCGCATGCTTTAGGAGTTTGATTCTTGCATACGCCAAAAGCTGGATCTTTGTTCTGACTAAACTCAGAGAATGTATTGACTAGTAAGGGTTCCCTATCCTTTTCGGAGAGCCCGCAAATATATTTAGCTAGTTGTAAAAATTCAGGATCTTGAGTGGATTTCCCGGGGATATTTGTGAGGTCTTTATACAGGCTGATCCAATAACTTGGAGAAAGTAGATCTATAGTAGATTTCTCAGACCAATACTCTTTTATAAGAGCATTAGGGCCTTTTAAAACAACATCTTTAGCTGCATTTGCTGCAGCGCAAGGTATAAAGTCTTCTTTTGCTTTATTAAAATAATCAACAGTATACGATAAAGACTTGCTGCCAAGATAGGTAATGCCAATGGTAAAAGCTTTTGTTGAAGCTGCAGTAATGCCGCTTAATGCAATTTTAGTGAGCGCGCATGTAGGTTTAATGATAATTTTATTTAAATAGTTGTAAGTGGATTTTGTTGTATAGTTGTTATTAAGACTTTTTGTAATCATAAAATTAAACCCTATTTTAACGATTGTTATTTAATTATATAGTATTTCTGCGATACATAAAACAGTTAAAATTTAAATAGATAATATAAACGTTTTTTTATTAATAATTATTGCGATGTTTAATTTTAAATTTTACAAAAAGTGGATTTTTTAATTGTTAAAAAGCGGATTTTAAAAAAGATTTATATATTAAAATATAGAAGTATAAGCTCTGTTAAGCCGTTTTTTTTGCATGATTTAATTCGGTAGAATACATGCAAGGTTAAAGCGTCTGACGCCATTTTTCCAAAAGCATTAAAGCTTGTATAGGAGTTAAATGGTGAAGATCTAAGGTTTTTAGTTCTTTAATGAGGGGATGCGTTTCTGTAAATAGAGATAGCTGACCCTCATTTTTTTTAGTTAATTCTTTTTTAGAAGGGGTTTTAACACCTTTTGTTTCTAGTTCTTTCAAAATAGTTGTAGCTTTTATGATGACTTCATGAGGAAGTCCTGCAAGTTTCGCTACATGGATTCCATAGCTTTTATCAGTGCCTCCTCGAAGGATCTTTCTTAAAAAAACAATTCCTTCAGACGATTCTTGGACAGCGATATGGTAGTTCAGCGCTCCTTTAAATTTATTTTCTAGGTCTATGAGCTCACAGTAGTGGGTCGCAAATAAGGTTTTAGCTCTTTTTTCTGAGTTAGTTAAAAGATACTCGGCTACAGACCATGCAATGGAAATGCCATCATAGGTACTAGTTCCTCTGCCTATTTCATCTAAAATCACAAGAGAATTTTTAGTTGCATGACGAAGGATGTTAGCAGTTTCTGTCATCTCTACCATAAAGGTTGATTGGCCTCTTGCTAAGTCATCATTAGCACCTATTCTTGAGAAGACCTTATCTAAGATTCCGATATGGGCAGATGTTGCAGGGACATACGAACCTATTTGCGCCATAATACAAATAAGAGCCACTTGTCTAATATAGGTGGATTTACCAGCCATGTTAGGGCCTGTAATAACAAAGAGCTGATCTGTATCTTCTTGCATGTAGGTGTCATTGGGGATAAAAGACGAAGCTTGTAAACACGATTCAATAACAGGGTGTCTTCCATCCTTTATTTTTATAATAGAGCTTGTATCTAGCAGGGGTTTTACGTAGTTTTTTTTCTTAGCAATATAAGTTAAAGAAAGAAGACTATCTAAATGAGCTATTCCTTTAGCTAATGTGATAACTTGATTTAAGAAAGAAGAAACATATATTTTTAGTTCTTGATAGAGAGTTTGTTCTATTTTAACAATTGTTTCTTCTGCGTTTAGGATCTTATTTTCATACTCACGCAGCTCATTTGTAATAAAACGCTCTGTATTAATGAGTGTTTGTCTCTTGTGAAAATACTCAGGGACTTTAGATGATTGAGTTCTACTCATTTCAATAAAATAGCCAAAAGCTTTATTAAACCCTACTTTAAGGGTTTTTATCCCGGTTTCTTCTTTTAGCTTTTCTTGGTATTTAATCAAAAATTGCTGAGAGTCTGCTTTTAAGGTTTTAAGCTCATCTAGTTCTTGATTGACATAAGGTTTAATTAAAGAGCCTTCTTGTATTTTAAGAGGGGGATCTTCTACTAAGGTGACATCAATAGCATGAGTAAGGGCTGTAAGATCACAAAATAAATTGCAGATCGCTTTAAATAAAGGATGGTTCAGTTGCTTTAAAGTGTTCATTAACTGTGGAACGGGCTTTAAAGATAATTTTAAAGCGATGAAATCGCGTGGGTTACTATGGCCTGTGCTAATACGGAGTATGAGCCTTTCTAAGTCTCTTACTTCTTTAAGAAGATCTCTTAAGGTGGCAAAAGAAGGTGTATTTAAAAGTTCTTCTGTAGCATCTAATCTAGCTTGAATGGCTTCTTTGGATAGTAAAGGATAACTTATCCATTCTTTAAGTAGGCGAGCTCCCATAGGGGTCAAAGTATGGTCTAAAAGACCATGAAGTGTTGGAGTCTCTGTTTTGGTAGATTCTAAAGCAAAAATATCTAAATGTTTTTGCGTGATTTGATCAACCATCATGTAATCGCCTAGATGGTAGGTCTCAATAGAAGTAATGGCATCAATAGAAAGGCTTAAATCTTCTTGGATGTGAGCGAGTAGAGCAGATGCGGCATTAATAGCAGCTATCCGTCCTTTTAATCCAAAACCATCTAAATTATGTACATTGAAGTGAGCAGTCAGAAATCCATAGCAGTGTTTTGCATCAAAATGCCAATCGGGCTTGATAGTCATCCTTATTTCGTATTGGTTTTGAATAGTTTGAAGAAAATCAGGGTGATGTTTAGTAAATTTATCAGACAGAAGTAATTCAGTTGGGTGTAAACGGAGGAGCTCTTCTTGTAGCTGATGTAGGGACTCTACATCTAATGTTTTAAAACTTGCTGTCGTAATATCAACAAGGGCTAAGCTAAAGTGGTTATTAAGTTGACAGATGCAAGCAAAAAAATTATGGTTTTTCTCAGAGAGTAAGGCGCTATTATAGACAGCACCAGGAGATAAAAGTCTGACGATTTCTCGTTTAACAAGACCCTTTACATCTTTGGGGTCTTCTACTTGTTCTGCGATGGCTATTAAATGCCCCTGTCCTAAAAGTTTTTCTAAATAATTATCTAAAGTGTGAGCCGGTATCCCGCTCATAGGAATATCACCACGTTTGGTGAGAGTGAGATTGAGAGATTGAGCTAAAATAGCTGCATCTTGATGAAAAGCCTCATAAAAATCTCCAAGACGAAAAAGTAAAATAGCATCTTTAGCTTTGGCCTTACACGTATGCCACTGCTGCATCATCGGGGTGATTTTTGTTTCCACATGAGTCCTTGGATTTTACGTAGAAGCAATTGTATAAAAGAAGGCTTTTTCGAGGAAGTATTGATTACATTATCTCTTTGTTTAATAAGATCAAGTGCTTCTTGTGCCTCCTCTACACCTTTTGATATTTGTAAAATTACCCCATTACACCAACGTTGAGATTCTTCAATATCATGTTGCATTTGCTTAAGTTGAGCTAGGATTTCTTGAGGTGTTTTAGAGATTTTTCCAAAATAACGTAAAGGAGGAGATTGAGTCTGCATTTTGTAAGTGTCAACCATTTGCCTTAGTTCAAAAATATCAATCAGAAGCGGTAAAAAAAGCTTTTTAAATTCTTCTCTTAATCCACATTGCGCACTGGATGGGATGATTTTCTTAGGAACATCTTGAGCTTTATCATGAGAAGGCTTGAGATGATCCCCAAAAGGAGAACTATGTAATTGGCTATAAATCTTTTTATTTTTTATAATTGTATCTGAAGGTTTTTCCATAGATTAAAATAATGGTTAATATAGTGAGAGGTCCTTACTAAAATTATAGGAATATTGGATTTAATAAAAGCTTTTTGCAAACTTGGTTTTTTTTTAGTTTAATTTTGCATTCTTATTTAAATGTAAAAAATAAATAGAGGAGTCTTTATTTTTTAGAGAAATGGAAAAATGCAGGTTGCATGTCTTATAGATCGTGATATAATCCTTTAAAAAAGAGGAGGGTATTTGATGGGGATGTATACAGAAGAGAGTTTACAGCTTTTAAGGCAAAGGATTGATTTACCTCAAGTTTTAGGGGTTCATTTAGATCTAAAAAAAGCGGGGGCTTCTTATAAAGCGCTGTGTCCATTTCATGATGAAAAAACCCCTTCTTTTCTTGTAAATAAGGGAGATACTCATTACCACTGCTTTGGTTGTGGAGCTCATGGAGATGCTATCACGTTTTTGATGAGCTATCTTAAAATGAGTTTTGCGGAGGCTGTAGAGTCTTTAGCGGAAAAGTTTCAAGTTTCTCTCGATTGTCTTGAAGAAAATCAAGAGGAAAAAAAAGGACCTAATAAAGCTTATCTTAAAGAAGCCCTTAATCAAGCGAAGCGATTTTATCATTTTTATTTACTCCATACACAAGAAGGTCATGAAGCTTTAGAGTATATGTATCAAAGAGGACTCGACTTGAATTTTGTACAGCTTTTTGAAATAGGTTTCGCTCCAAAAAATCCAGGGTTATTACAAAAAGCACTTCATGCACTCCATTTTGATGATGCAACACTTGAAGAGGTGGGTCTTTTATCTTCTACACAAAAGCGAGAGTTTTTTGTGAATAGAATTACTTTTCCTATAAAAGATAGCTTTGGACATGTAGTAGGATTTTCTGCTAGAAAAATTAAAGAAGAAACTTTCGGACCTAAATATCTCAATACCCCGGAAACCTATCTTTTTAAAAAATCTCAAATTCTTTACGGACTAAGTGAGTGTAGAAGACGCATTGCAAAAGATCGTAAAGCAATTATCGTAGAAGGACAAATTGACACCCTTAGGCTTATCCAAGAAGGGTTTGATTTAACAGTTGCTGGACAGGGGACCGCTTTTACAGGGGAGCATACTCAAGAGCTTATCAAGCTTGGAGTCCAAGAAGTGTACATTGCTTTTGATGGAGATGAAGCTGGACGACAAGGTGCGATTAAAGTCGGCGACTTGTTTCAAAGAGAAGGTGTGGCCGTAAGAGTTGTAAGACTACCTCAAGGTGCAGATCCTGATAGTGTGCTAAGAGAAAAAGGAGCTACAGAATTTGCTCGCTTTTTGGAAACAGCTACTGGTTATTTAGAATTTTTAGTGGAAGAATTCTCTAAAACCCTTCCTATATCAAGTCCATCTGGCAAGCATCAATTAGCTCAAGCCCTTACAAAAAGAATCCATGATTGGAATCACCCTCTGCTTGTACATGAATCTTTTAAAAAATTAGCTCAGCTTTTATCTATTCCTGAAGATTTATTACGGGAAGAAAAATATACACAAGATCATGTTTTTATTAAAAAAACAGGCTCTATTTCAAGAGAAGAAATAGACCCTAATAGAATATTAGAGGCTGATCTTTTGCGTTGGCTTCTTTTGTTTGGCGTTAAAGAAAATCTTGTAGAACTCGCTTTAGTCAATTTAAAACCGGAAGATTTACGTGTTCCTATTTGCCAAAAACTTTATCAGATGTATTTAGAGCAACATGCAGCTAAGCAACCATGCGATCTACTCTCGTCGGGTGGGTGGCTAAAA
>JACCDW011170933.1_pt1 | contig 30146 bp, 28 predicted proteins | sample 7449781 | NCBI WGS metagenome assembly JACCDW01 (sample SAMN15323449, study PRJNA562643) | freshwater metagenome | isolation source: river surface water | place: USA:Blue River Watershed | collected 2017-08-18
ATTAAGTGTTAAATTCCGTTAAAGCATTGATGAATCTACAGAATTGGCAATTAGACCGACAATTGACGGTTTTGGGAGTCAGTGGAGGCATTGATTCTATGGTGCTTTTGCATGTTTTCGTTCAAAATAATTGGCCCTGCGTTGTGGCGCATGTAAACTACAATTTAAGGGGGGATGATAGCACCAACGACATGCAATTTGTGCAGCAAGAATGCGAAAAATTTGGGATTGAATGTTACGTAAAATCTGTTAAAACCACCCAAATTGCCAATGAATTGGGCGTTTCTATTCAAATGGCTGCTAGGGACATTCGCTACCATTTTTTTGATGAGGTTTTGGTTAAAGTGAGTGCTCAAAACATCGCAACTGCCCATCACCAAGATGATGAATTGGAGAATTTCTTCATCTATTTGATGAGAAATCAAATGCATAGTGCTTGGCTCGGAATTCCTGAAACCCGCGGAAAAATTATCCGTCCTCTTTTGCGAATTTCGCGAAAAAAAATCTCAGAATTTGCCGCAGAAAACGCAATTCAATGGAGGGAAGACCGCAGCAACAGTGAAGTGAAGTATTTGAGAAATAAGGTGCGACATCTCCTTATCCCTCAATTAAAAGAAGCGTATCCAGATATTGCCAGCGATTATCAAAATGCCACAAGATTGGCTCGACAAATAGAAGCGGAAGAAAATCAATTGTTTGAGTTGCGCTGGAAAAGCGAGGTGAAATCCACAGCAATGGAATGGTTTATTCCCCAGAATTTCATTGACAATCCCAAAAATAAATATGGCATTTTTAAAAAACTGATTCAGCTGAATTTTCATGAAAGTCAAATTATTCAGGCACTTTCCACTTCGCAACGAATTGGAAGTTTTTGGGAAAATAGCCAATGGAAAATGATTAAATTGAGATCAGGATTAACCATCCAATCTTTCTTTATTTCTCAACAAGAACCGGTAGAATTTGAAATCAAGGATATGGGGAATTATGTTTTTGGTATCGTTGAGTTTCAGGTTAATCTCATAAACGTTTCGGATGTAGATTTTGCGGCTAAAAATGTGTACTATTTCCATCCCAAGGTGCTAGAAAACCTAAAAGTACGGGCCAGGCAACAAGGCGATAAAATGTCGGTTTTTGGCATGAAAGGGCATAAAAAATTGAGCGATTTGATGATCAATCAGAAAATTGATACAATTCAAAAAAATCAACTACCGGTATTGGTTTCTCACCAAGAAATTGTAGCCGTATTGATGCTGAGAAGGAGTAAATTGTATCTTTTGGAAGACACCGAAACCGCAATTGCGATTTCTTGGAATTTGCGGAACTAAAATTCATTTGGTTCTACATTTTCACCTATTTTTGTATTCATGAGAGCCATCATTCCTGTAGCCGGTATTGGTAGTCGCTTAAAGCCTCATACCCAAACTCAGCCCAAATCACTCATTCCAGTGGCAGGGAAACCTATTTTGGGACATATTGTAGACAATCTGGTGAATGCAGGAGTGAACGATTTTGTGTTTATCATCGGTTATTTGGGTGATAGAATTGAACAATATCTCACTGAACATTACACCGATTGCAAAATGTCTTTCGTGATGCAAACTGTGGGTCGTGGAATTGGACATGCCATCTGGCTAGCAAGAGAGGAAGTTGATCCAACTGAACCAGTTTTAATTGTTTTGGGGGACACCATCTTCGAGGCAGATTTGAAAACTGTGGTTGAAACCAACGTGAGTAGTTTGGGTGTGAAAAAAGTAGATGATCCAAGACTATTCGGTGTTGCTGAATTGAACAACGATGGACATATTTCCAAATTGATTGAGAAGCCGAAAATTCCACATTCTAATTTGGCTTTGGTGGGTTTGTACTACATCAAAGAAACTGCCATGCTGTTTGAATGTTTGGAATACCACATTCAAAATGATATTCGCACAAACAATGAATTTCACCTTACTGATGCACTTCAGTGCATGATAGAAAAAGGTGCCAGCATGCGCACTTTTGGAGTTTCTACATGGTTTGACTGCGGAAAAAAAGAAGTCATCCTTCAAACCAATCGCAATCTATTGAAACGATTGGAAATCAAAGATTTTACCCATTTAACAAAATTGGGAAATATCATTGTTCCTCCAGTGCATATTTCTCCATCCGCAAAAATTGAAAATAGCATCATTGGTCCTGATGTAAGCATTGGCGACGGAGCTTATATCACCCGTTCAATTGTTAAAAATAGTATCATTGGCATGAATGCATCCTTGCAAAATGCCATCATTGAAAATTCTTTGATTGGCAGTGATTCTAGTTTGGTAGGGGCCGTTCAAAGTTTGAATATTGGCGATAGTGCCGAAATTAATTTGTAAGATTGCAAATTTGAACATTCAACTCTCACATATTCAATCAACTATAGCTGCACAAATTCAAGGTGTAAACCTTCTGAATTACATTGTTTCAGAAATTGTTTACGACACCCGAAAAACTTCATTGCCTGAGGAAGCTTTGTTTGTGGCGTTGAAAGGGGAATTAAGAGATGGACACGATTTCATTGATCAAGCTTATTCAGTTGGAATCCGCTTGTTTCTGGTGAACTTAACACACTCAATTGACGTAGGAAATTATCCCAATTCTTGCTTTTTAAGGGTGGAATCGCCACTATTGTCCCTCCAAAAAATTGCTCAAAAACACCGTGAACTTTTTAGAATTCCCGTTGTAGGAATTACAGGTAGCAACGGCAAAACTGTGGTAAAAGAATGGCTTTTTGAATTGTTGAAATCCGATTTTAACATCCTCCGAAGTCCTAGAAGTTTCAATTCACAACTTGGAGTTGCTATTTCTGTATTGGCATTGAATGAAAAACATCAAATGGCATTTTTTGAGGCTGGAATTTCTGAAAAAGGAGAAATGGATGCCTTGGTGAAAATGATTCAACCTTCGTTAACGGTGTTAACGCATTTGGGAAGTCAGCACGACGCAGGATTTGACAATGTTGAACAGAAGGCACTTGAAAAATTAAAACTCTGCGAAGGGGCAGATGTGGTGGTTTTTCCGAGGGATATTAAAGCGTTTGAGCCCGGTATAGCTGAGTTGCGAAAAAAGCAACCTTTAACAAAATTCATCAGTTGGGGTTATAGTGAAGGTGCCACTTTTAGAATTTTAGAAGTTGAAAAAAATGATGGTAAGCAAATCATTCATTTTTATCACCGCGGAACCGATCATGCTTTAGAAATTCCATTTTTGGATGATGCTTCGATGTGCAATGCTATGACTTGCTTTTGCGTGTTGAATGCATTTGAACGGTGGGATGAATCTCATATTGCCAAATTTCAAACGCTAAAACCCATCAACAACCGTTTGACCATTGAAAGGGGCAGAAGGGGTAATGTGGTGCTGAACGACAGTTATTCAAATGATTTCGAGAGTTTGGCCATTGCCATCGATGTTATTCAACGTCAACAGCCAAATCTTCCGCTGATGTTGATTCTATCGGAGATAGACAATAGAGAAAGTTCAGGAAATTTAGACCATAAAAAATTGGTGAATTTACTTCAGCAAAAGGGGGTGAAAAGACTCGTGTTTTTGGGTCAATCAGAACCCACATTTCCTGAAGATATGCAAGTTGATTTTTTTGATTCTACCGTGAGTCTGTTGAAATCAACCTTGCTTGATGGAATTTCAGGGACAGCCATTTTGGTAAAAGGAGCCAGAAAATACCACCTTGAAAATGTGGTGGAGGTTTTGAAAGAGCGTTTGCACAAAACGAGTTTGGAAATAAACCTGGAGGCCATCAAACACAATTTCCGATATTTTAAAAGATTGATAACGCCCAATACCAAGCTCATGTGCATGGTTAAAGCTTTCGGATATGGAAGTGGTACTTTTGAGGTGTCAAAAACACTCCAAGAGCTAAATGTAGATTATTTGGGTGTGGCATTTGCCGATGAGGGAGTTGCCCTGCGCGAAGCAGGAATTAAAGTTCCCATTATGGTGATGAATACAGATGCCCAAACTATGGACATTTTGAACAAATTCAACCTTGAACCTGTGGTTTACAGCCTATCCAATTTGCTGAGTTATGTTTCTATTTTGGAGGTACAAGAGGGCTGTATTCATATTGAAGTTGATACGGGCATGCACCGTTTGGGATTTGCTCCCGGTGAGATTTTGGAAGCCATAGAAAAGATTCCATCTAATATCACCGTAAAGAGTATTTTTAGCCATTTGGCGGTGTCGGAAAGTGCTGATCATGACGTTTTTACAACCAAACAGGCCGAATTGTTCTATGAACTTGCCAATGAAGTTGAAAAGAAATTGGGTTATACCATTTTAAAGCACATCAGCAATACGGGTGGCATTGAGCGTTTTCCTGAAATACAAGGCAATATGGTGCGTTTGGGAATTGGATTATACGGTTTGCAACCTGATGGAAGTGAGTCAATCAATTTACAAACAGTGGCGAGTTTGTTTACCACTGTTACCCAAATTCATGAAATTAAACCGAATGAAGGCATTGGATATGGCCTTCACGACGTTGAATCACACAAAAGGAAAATTGCCACAATTGCCATGGGTTACGCCGATGGGTTGAGTCGTAGGTTTGGTAAAAAAGTAGGTACGGTTGTGATAAACGGTTCAGAAGTGCCGTTTGTTGGAAATATTTGCATGGATATGTCGATGGTTGATGTAACCAACATCCAATGCAAGGAAGGTGACAGGGTAGAGATCTTTGGGGAGCAATTGTCTATCAACAAAATGGCCCGCCGAGGCGGGACCATATCTTATGAAATTTTAACAGGAATTTCTCAACGTGTGCCAAGGGTTTACCTTGGTGAAGATTGATTATTTAACCAAGCAATTGATTGGATTTTTGACGTTTTGGTATTTTACCAAATCTACTTTTAATGATCCAACTCTAATATCAGTTTGGATACGAACTGGAATTTTATTTTCGTCGTCGGTTACCCAAACAGTCATTGCATCAGTACGTTTGAACACTCTATCAACCACAAGTTGAGGCTTGATTTTGAAGCATCTTACTTTTCCGATATCGGATTTGATGGTTTCTTTTCCAATGTATTTTACGTTGAGGTTGTAAATTTTATTGTCGAGGTAAACATCAATCGGATAAGTAGTTCCAACAGTTGCGTTTGCATAGTCTAAAGTTCTCATGTAGTAGATCGCAGAGGCAACATCTTGAGTATATTGTGGAATGGTAATTTGTCCTTGCTTATTTTTCAACCATTTTTCAGCGTGGTTGTAGATGGCAATATCTTGGTTGAAGTATGCGTTTTCACGAACAGTTTTTGCATATCGCATAGGTGCTTGTGATTCACCGTCTACCCAACTTTCAAATTTGTCTCTCACTTTGTACGCCCAGTCGAAAGATTTCAAAGTTTCACCTTCTACTTTTAGATTGTAGGCAGTTTTGTTATTGATGGTTAATGGTTCAGAAACGGTCATGTTCACCAAGCCGGCATTGATAATTCCGTAGTGAATTCTATAATTTAATACTTCACCAGATTGGTAAGCTTTGTTTTCTATTTTTCTTTCAGTTACAGCAACTTTTTCAGCAGATTTCATTGAAAAAAGCAACATACATAGGGCTGCAATTCCAGCGGCTCCAATGTAAAAAGAAATTCTGTTGTTCATGGTCGTTTATATTGGTTTGTATACTCCCTAATACATCATTTTTAATTTATCCCCCCAAAAAGGAGGCCAAATATTTCATTTGTTGCGATATTTGCAAAAATGAATCAGAAATTTATTCTCACTTCTTTATCCAAAGGCAGCGGATGTGGATGTAAAATTCAGCCTGCTGTGCTTCAGGAAATGTTAGAGGGGTTAAAAACAGACAGCCTGGATTTCCCTCAACTGTTAGTGGGAAATCAATTAAATGATGATTGTTCAGTTTACGACCTTGGAAATGGAATGTTGCTGCTTCAAACGGTTGATTTTTTCACCCCTATGGTGAACGATGCGCATGTGTTTGGTAAAACGGCCGTAGCAAATGCATTGAGCGATATTTATGCTATGGGGGGACGTCCTATCATGGCCAATGCCGTATTCAGCTGGCCGCTCGATATTTTGTCGGTGGAAATGGGAAGAGACGTTTTAAAAGGAGGCGTGGAATTGGCAAAAAAACTTGGGGTGCCAATTGCAGGCGGACACAGTATAGACGGTAGAGAGCCCATTTTTGGCTTGAGTGTTACCGGGTTGGTTCAAAAGGAGAATTTAAAAACCAACGCAATGGCCCAACCCGGTGATGTTGTTTGTATGACAAAACCACTTGGAATTGGGATGCTAGCAGCTGCTCACAAACGGGAAATGGCCAATGAAGCACAAAACAAAGTGCTGTTTGAATTGTTGACGCAGACCAATGAAATAGGACTTGAACTTGGTGCAATTTCAGGCGTTAGGGCCATGACAGATATTACTGGGTTTGGAATGTTAGGTCATTTACTTGAGATCTGTAAAGCTTCAAATGTGGGTGCGGAAATTGAATTTCAAAATGTTCCTGTGGTTGATGAGGCAAAAGTGTTGGCGCAAAGTTTCGTGCTGCCCGATAACGCCATGAGAAACTGGAATGCCTATGAAAAAGAGGTGCAATTATCTAACCAAGAGGCGTTTGCTTGGATGGTAGATCCCCAAACTAACGGTGGATTGTTGTTCACTGTTTCAGAAGCTTCGATCAATGAAGTAAAAGCATTGTTCAATTCAAAGTCTGCTCAGTTGTTCGAAGTAGGAAGAATTGTAGAAACAGGAGTTGTAATTCGTTGATTTTACAATTCTTTGATGGCTAAAATTCCTTTTTTTTGATTTTCAATATTTTTTATCATTGTTCTGTTACCGTGATCGGACAAAATAATAATATTGGATTTTCTTTTCTGTTGCAATTGTTCAATCAATTTTATTCCCAAGTTATCGGCTTCAATTAAATCTCTTTTAAATGCATTTTGTGGATTTAAAGGATTGTATTTATGTAAGGTGAGAAAGTGATAAAAGTTGAATTGTTTTCTACTGTTTGATTTATTAATTCGTTCTTTTAGCTTTTGATTGTATAGGTCTATTTGGTTAAATTGATATTGTTGGTCAAATGTAAATATTGAATTCCAATGATATTGGTTCACAAAGAAATCGAATTTCGCTGTTTGGTTAATGAATTTGTTCAATAGTCCAAAGTAGCGTGAATTGGAAAAATTCCAGTACAATTTCCATGCATTGGGCTGGAATGTATGGTTTGTAGGAGATAAAAACTGAAAGTCAAAAGACTTTTCTTTACAAATATGTTGAATTTCAGATTTCTCTACCAAATCATGATAATAGGCGATTCTATCTTTTAATTCAAATTGGTAATCTGCGGGAAATATTTTGGTATTGAGAAATAATTGTGCCACTGATACGGCTGTTTTGGTGGAATATGTTTGGTTTGGAAGGGTGACAAAATTGTTTTTGTTTATATAAGTTTGAAGTTTAGATTGAACTTTGAAGCTATCCCGAACAAAATCGAAATTTGGGTAGGCATCTAATAATATTACATCCACAGATTCTCCTTTTTTTATCTTCTCAATGACAAATTTTGTAAGGTTACTTGTTTCTTTCTTTGTTTTGTAATTTGGGTGTATCAAAGTGCAAAATATAATGAAAGTTATAAATAGACAGTTTGCCAATAAGATGATTTTGGAGTTGAAATATATGAACTTTTTATATGAAGCTATGAGTATGATAAAAACAATAGATTTAGAGAGAAGCGAGAAATTGGTCAGGGCAAAATCTAATAACGGATTAAAAAATATGAATAGGGTAAATGAATAATATAACGGAGGTAGAAATTTCTTTTTTCTGAATAAAAATAATCCCCAAAAAAGAATTAAAAGAATAATTATTGGAATTGAAAAATTGGAATCAACCCAAGATATTAAACCTACAAACAATGAATAAGAGATAACAAAAGCAACTATTACATGCTTAGATATCTTTTCTCTGAGCGTGAAATAAAATTCTTTCATCAGTGAGTTTTATGGTTTGAATGATAGAATATTTTTCGGATAATTCTGTTTTGAAATTATCTAAAGATTCAGAATGGGGGTAATTTCTGTTGCGAATTAATTGATATCTCGGATCTTTATCACCAATGAATTCTATAATTATGTGCGAATTTGGCAACGAATGATGGTAAAATAAATCAATAATTTGTTTGTGACTTAAATTATGCGCATGCTGTAAATGATGAATTAAACCCAGTACAACATGAACATTCGCCACCTTTTTAATTCTGTCTAATAACGATGGGATATTGTTAGAATATCCTACCGATGGAATAGGATTGATTACATTTGCATGAATCGGAATTATTGGAAATTCTTTAGATTTTAAATAAAGTTGATTGGCCGCGTTGAAATCAGACTCTATTGACAATACTGTGGCTGTGGGATGAATGGTGCTCATGATTCTTGAGAAATGACCATCATTGGCTCCCCAGTCTACAAAGTAAAAATTTTCGGTGGTTTTAATGGACTGAATAAGTTCAGTAAATTTTTGTTCTTTTAATTGGAGATAATTGTTTTGTAAAATTGTCTCGGTGTAGTAATCATCCCATTTGGTTTTTTGTTTATTCAACTTTGCACTTTTCACATCAGATTTTAAAAGTGCAACAAATGCAATTAGTTTGTTTTTATTGATTTTATGTCCCTGTTGAATAGATTGATTTTGATTGAGATTAACCTTTTTTTGATTTTGCAAAAATGATTGATGTAGCCAGTAACTAGGCCTTATTTTATGTTTGAATTTTAATGACTCGTTGTAAATCCATTGATTGTCATTTAAATACGTACTTAAATAACCTGCTGTGATATAATTTTTATCACTTAAATGGTAAAGTGGCCATAACCAATCTGTTAGAAATTGTTTGTAACCTATCCACCCCGAATCACTGTTTATTTTGGTAACAGAGCCTAAGTCAAAATGAATGAAATGATTCATGCCTTGGTAGGTGGTGTTGAGTGGACTCCCATCTACATAAATTAAATCGTGATGAATTAAATCTTCTAGGCAATTTAAAAAATCCAATGCAGATTCTTTGAATAATTCAAAGGGATATTCAAAGTAATAAGATTGGAAATTGAATTTTTCAATTTCATAAAAATCGCCTTCAATTGGCTGTAAAATTTTTGAAAAGTGCGTCGATTGATTAAAATATTGAAGAAATTCTTTGTTAATTCTCCGAATAATTCTGTGGTTGTTATCCGTATAAACCGCGTTTTGTGGATCTTTAAAGCTGGTATTTATCGGATTTAATTGAATCATAATATTATTTGTTCTTTCGCTTGAAGAACATCTTTATTTGATTAAAGAAAAGTAAACCAGCGCCAAGTATACCTCCAATTATTTGGGCAATTAGAGATCCACTTCCCGGGTCCAAGTATAATAAATTAAGCATAAACTAAAAAATAATATAAGGCAATTTAATAAAAAGATTGTTTAGAATCTAAACAAATTTGTATACAGACGAAATAATGAATAAATAACACAAAAAAAACCTCCCTTGGGAGGTTTTTATATAAAAATGTTAAATTTTATTATAATTTGTACATGGTAGATTTTACTGCTTTCACAATTCTTTCTACGCTAGGTAAATAAGCCTCAACGAAAGTTGGAGCATAAGGTAAATTGGTATCCATACTTGTAACCCTATGAACAGGAGCATCTAAATAATCAAAAGCTCTGCGTTGCACAATGTGACTAATTTCAGAGCTGATACTCGCCAATGGCCAAGCTTCTTCAACCACAACCAAACGGTTGGTTTTCTTCACAGATTCAATAACAGTATCGTAATCAATAGGACGTACGGTTCTTAAGTCAATCAATTCAACGTTAATTCCTTCAGCTTCGAGTGCAGCAACGGCTTCATGACAACGTAACATCATTTTACCGAAGCTTACAATTGTAACATCTGTACCTTGTTTAACAACATCAGCTTTTCCAATTGGAATGAGGTATTCACCATCAGGAACCATTCCTTTGAAACCATACATTTGCTCACTTTCCATGAAAATCACAGGATTTTCATCTCTGATTGCACTTTTCAATAAACCTTTTGCATCAGCAGGGTTAGAAGGTACAACTACTTTCAAACCAGGTGTGTTGGCATACCAGTTCTCGAAGTTTTGAGAATGCTGTTGCGCCAATTGGCCTGCACTTCCTGTTGGTCCACGAAATACTATAGGACATAAGAATTGTCCATCAGACATGCTATTAATTTTAGCAGCAGAGTTGATAACTTGGTCAATTGCAACCAATGAAAAGTTGAAAGTCATGAATTCGCAAATTGGTCGCAATCCGTTCATTGCAGCACCAACTGCAATACCTGCAAATCCCAATTCTGCAATTGGTGTATCGATTACTCGTTTTTCACCAAATTCATTCAACATTCCTTGGCTTACTTTATAAGCGCCATTATATTCAGCAACTTCTTCTCCCAACAAGAAAACGCGTTCGTCTGCGCGCATTTCTTCTTGCATGGCCTCACGAAGGGCTTCACGGAAAGCAATTTCTCTCATAGATTCAAATTAATAGAACTGCAAAATTAAGCAATTGAAACCAACAATGCGAGAAAATCGATGATTGGTTTAATTCAATCTTTTAGACAAAATAGTTTCAATGTGTTGAAACAACTGACGTGGTCCAAGTTTACGCCACAAAACATCATCCAAATCACCCCCAAAATTCAAGTAATAATCAATTTGGTTTCGGCGGAATTCTTCCAGTACGTGTTCCCTAAAATTGATCAGGGAAATCCATCCCTCCTCAATATCTTGGAACCATTCCTCGTAATAACTGTCGTCTGAGGCATGAAAATTCATCACATTTTCACCAATTAAAATAAATTTATTGATTCCCTCATCGCACAGAATTTCAATTACTTCTCGCTTAAATTGCATAATGTCATTATACAAAGCATCGTTCCATTCACCAATCATTTCAATGATTGCAAAACCATCTTCATAGTCGGCAAATAGAATTTTAATGTACAATGTTGTACTACCAAAATGGTCCCATTGCGGGTGAATCAAATAATTGTACACCGTTTTGTCATAATAGAATTCACTATACTCTCGGCCATAAAATGGAGAACTGCTGTCTTCGGCAGCACTATAAAAATTAATCCAAGCGAAATGTGGCTCTATATCATGCACATTTGCAAAGGTAAAAAAGTTTGTATTACACCACAAACACAAAGGCTATGCAGTTTAAAGTTTGTTTTCCAACTACTTTATTTCGTTTTATTTGCGTATTGCAAACTTTTTAGAATACACGCAACTGCAAACACAAACTGAGTGAAAAAACAACCCCAGGCCGCTCCCAATGCACCGTATTCTGGTACAAATGCGTAATTTAAAGCAACATTTAGCACCATACAGACAATTGCTACCATTGCAAGCCATTTCATCTCTCCTAATGCCGTAACAAATGTGCCATAAACATGAATGAGGGCCATAGGCAGAAATGACGACATTAAAACAGCGAAAATTTTACCCGCGAAATGCAATTCTTCCGTATTGGAATAACCTGATTTGTAAATAAAATTCAAGATCCATTCGCCCCCGAAAATGGCTGTTAGTGACGTGATTATCCCCACAAATAATACAATTAACGTCGACAATTTTAAGATGCTTCCTACCGACTCTTTATTGGCAATTTTCTTTGAAAAAATGGGCAGCAATTGAGTACTCAAAAGGGTACTAAAAATGAGGGCGGCATCTAAAAATCGATAAGATTGCGCATAAATTCCGGCTTGATAGAATCCCTCAGAAATTGGCTTCAAATAAGTGGTAAAACCTTCCACCGAAAATCTGCGAATCATTAGGGCATCAATCCGGGTAAAAACACTCATGGCGAAAGCCATGATCACAAACCAACCCACCTTTTGAATCCATTGTTTCAGGGTTTCATTTTCGAGGGATAAATTGCCAGAGTAATCGGTTGGAGGAGATGCATGTACTGTGGCACGCACGAAAAAGAATCCCACCAAAACTGCAACCAAATATCCGCAAAATTGGGAAAATAAAAACAAGGTAATTCCAAATTCCGCTGTGAAATCTTGGTTAAAATGCATCAGCAAATAACTGCATAAAATGAGGGCCACAAAACGATCCATCACGCTTAAAATACTGTCGTGAATGAATTTATGTCGGCCTTGTAATACCGCACGAAACATTAATGAAAACGAAGCTAAAATTTGATTGATGGCCACTATTCCCAAGAGTTTTAGATCTAGTTTTTGAGAATACCCAGCAGCAAAAACTAAAATTACATATAGAAGTCCCAATATCAACCGCAACATCAAGATGCGTTTTTTGTGAATCAGCCTACCTGCGGCAGAAATTTCTTTGGAAATGTAATTGTTTAATCCAGCATCCAACAACACTGAAAATAAAAGTCCTAAATTGAAAATAACAAAATACTTGCCATACCACTCATCGCCGAGTCGCAATTGCACAGTTCTTTCAATTGCAAAAATCCATAGTGGCTTTACCAGCCAATTTAAGGCTTGCAACCACAGTTGATTTTTGAAAAAAGAGCGATACATCGGGTACGAAGATAAGCAGAATTATTTCAAACGCTTAACGGGATTGCACCTCGCAAATAACGGGGAAGTGGTCTGAGAAAAATAAATTTTTGCCTCTACTTGATTGATCCACAATAAATTGATTTACCTTTAAATTGTGACTTATGAAAATATAATCAATGATTGGGCCAGTAGTTGTTTCTTTAAAACCATTAAAGGTAAATTTTGAATTTTCACCGTGAGAAATTGCAGTTTCCGAATTTCGTGCGTCTGCAAACTTTTGCTGGATTATCCATTGTATTGGTTCTTCCGAGGGCTGTAAGTTAAAGTCCCCCATTAAAATAACGGGAATTCCAATTTCAGAATAGGTTTTTAATTTTTCTGAAATGAGCCTCATGCTATTTTTTCTAGCCAATACACCAACATGATCAAAATGTGTGTTCATTACATAAACTTGCTCTTTGGTTTTGATATTTCTGAATAAAGTTCCAGTTGCAATTCTTGGCAGGGCCGCATCCCATGATTTTGAAGGGATATTGGGCGTTTCAGACAACCAAAATGTGTAATTTTTTGAAGTTTCCACGATTTCAAAGTTGTTTTTGTTGTAAAACAACGGACAATATTCACCCAAGGTATCTCCAAAATCTCTTCCAACTCCAATATAGTCAAATGTTTGCCCTAGTTCTTGTTTTACAAATCCAATTTGATGATGCAATGCTTCTTGAAGCCCAATAAAATCGGCCTTATATTGTTTTACTTGATATGTTAAACCATGTTTTCTGTTATTCCAATCATTGAGGCTGTCGCGGTTGTTGGCGTAACGGATGTTGTAGGTTACCAATTTTATCTGTGCATTGCATGGATTCAAAGCGGCAAATGCCAAAAACAAACAACCTAAGAAATTGAGATTCATAGTACAATGATAAACAAGAAACTGAAATTCTTGGGCAAAAAAGGTTTCGCTTAGTACAAAGGGTAGGCTTTCATCAATTGATGAACGTCTTTTTTCACTTCGTTCAAAATTTCGTCATTTTGGTGGTTCATCAAAGCCCTATCGATGAGCTCGGCAATGATTTCCATTTGTTCTTCTTGCAATCCGCGGGAAGTAATGGCAGGGGTTCCAAGTCGGATTCCGGAGGTAACGAAAGGACTTCTGGTTTCAAACGGAACGGTATTTTTATTGATGGTAATGTCGCATTTCACCAAGGTGTTTTCCGCCAATTTGCCGGTTAAATCATCCGATTTCGTTCTCAAATCAATGAGCATCATGTGGTTGTCTGTCCCTCCTGAAATTACCGAATAACCTCTTTTCACCATGCTGTTAGCCAAAGCTTTGGCATTGGCCATAACTTGTTTGCAATAGGTTTCAAAATTTGGCGACAAAGCTTCTCCAAAAGCAACCGCTTTAGCAGCAATTACGTGTTCCAAAGGTCCACCTTGAGTACCTGGGAAAACCGCAGAATCAAGGATGCTGCTCATCATTTTAATTTCACCTTTTGGTGTTTTTTCACCCCAAGGGTTAGGAAAATCTTTCCCCATCATGATGACACCACCCCTTGGTCCACGAAGTGTTTTGTGGGTAGTAGAAGTGATGATATGGCAATGAGGTACAGGGTTGTTTAACAAACCTTTGGCAATTAAACCTGCCGGGTGAGAGATGTCAGCCAGTAAAAGAGCACCCACTTCGTCTGCAATATTTCTGAGTGCTTCATAATTCCAATCGCGAGAATAACTACTTGCTCCACAAATAATTAACTTGGGTTTTTCAGCATTTGCTATGTCCCTTACGTTATCGTAATTGATCAGTCCTGTTTCTTTTTCTACCCCATAAAAACTTGGAGTGTAAAGTTTACCTGAAAAATTCACCGGAGATCCATGGGTTAAATGTCCCCCATGACTCAAGTCAAATCCCAAAATTTTATCACCAGGTTTTAGCACCGCGAGCATTACGGCTGCATTGGCTTGAGCTCCGGAATGTGGTTGCACATTGGCCCATTCCAATCCGAAAAGTGCTTTCAAACGATCGATGGCCAATTGCTCAATTTGATCTACAATTTGACAGCCTCCGTAATAGCGTTTTCCAGGAAGTCCTTCAGCATATTTGTTTGTTAGAACACTCCCCATTGCGTCCATAACTTGTTGACTTACAAAATTTTCGCTTGCAATTAGTTCGATGCCTTCTTGTTGGCGTTCCAATTCATTTTGGATCAAATTAAAAACCACAGTATCACGTTGACTCATATCGACTGCAATTTTACGCAAAATATGAGGGTTTGCAGTGAAAAAATGCATAAACGACATTAAAATTTTGCGATAAATGCAAATAGGTTTCGATAAATTGGAATCAATAATTGAGAATAATCAAAAAAATTGTTGAAATTCGCCCTTCATAACGTATGAATGTCAATAAAGTATTTTTAAAGAACGCTGGAATTTTCTTGTTATTCCTGTTAGGTTTTTGGGTAATTTCCATGTGGTATTTTAGTCCTGCTATGGATGGAAAAGTCCTCAAACAAGGTGATATGCAGCAAGTAAAATTGATGGTATCTGTAGCGGATACTATCAAGGCTAAAACCGGAACCATGCCAAATTGGAATGACAGGGTATTTTCAGGGATGCCAAGCAATTTGATTTCAGGAATTCCTCAGGGTAGTTTGCTTTTGAAATACCGTGTGTTAGAAGCATTTGGAATTGTAAAATCACCCTTTACCATTTTGTTTTTGAGCATGTTGAGCATGTTTGTATTGATGCAAGCAGTGCGCGTTGAAAAATGGTTGTCTGCTGCCGCTGCAGTAGGGTATGCCTTTATGACATTCAGCATTTCGAGTTATGAAGCCGGGCACGTTACAAAAGTTCTGGCAATGTCGGTGATGCCGGGTGTTGTTGCCGGACTCATCTTGCTTTCGAGGCGAAATTATTTGTGGGGTGGTATGACCTTAGGCTTATTCTTTGCCATGGTGGTGAACTACTTCCATTATCAAATTTTATATTATACGGCCATCATCATGGGCATTTACCTTGTGATTGAACTAATTTCAAGCATTCAAAAGAAAACTTTGGGCGATTATTTGAAAGTAGTGGGTATTACATTGGCTGTTTCTGTATTGGGAATTCTTAGTTGTATTGGTAAAATTCAAGATACCATGCAATATTCAAAGGCCACCATGCGTGGGGGTTCTGCTGTTGCAAGTGAAGTGCCAAAAAATGGACCGAAAGAGAATGTAAATGCCAAAGGTTTGGACATTGATTACGCCTTCAGCTGGAGCTACGGTATTGATGAATCTTTGACATTGTTGGTGCCTAGATACAAAGGCGGAAGCTCTGATGAGCCTGTTCCAGAAAATGAATTCGGACAAGAAAGGTTGCCAACTTATTTTGGTGATTTGCAATTTACCAGTGGTCCGGTTTACATGGGTGCTATCATGATGTTTTTCTTTGTTTTTTCTATCGTTTTTGCCTTCCAATGGAAAAAAGCGGATCCAACAAATGAAAATGCAGCGTTGACCTATAAGTTGATGTTATTCAGCTTAATAACCTTCATTGTTTCCTTGACAATGTCGTGGGGTAAAAATTTCTTCGTGAACGAATGGCTCTTTGAATATTTGCCATTTTACAACAAATTCAGAACACCAATGATGACATTGGTAATTGCGCAAGTGGTGGTACCATTCTTCGGCTTGTATGGATTATATCAGCTCATCACAGCAAATTTGCCTGCAGGGTTTGACAAAAAAGTAATCAAATCTGGTGCAATTGTAGCGGCATCCTTGTTGGGAGTAGTTATTTTAGGTACTTCCAATTCTGAAATGGTGGGATTGTCGGACAAAGAAATTTTAAAATCGTCTGGGCAAGGTGCTGTTGACGTAATCAAAGATTTGAGAGGCAAATTAGTATGGGGGGACATTTGGAGAACTTTAGGATTTGTTGCGTTGGCATTCGCCATGGTATATGGTGGGGTGAAAAAGCAATTGAAACCAGTGGTTATTTCAGGAATTTTATTGGTTGCAATAACCTTAGATATGGTAACTGTTTCTCAACGTTATTTGAATGAAAGTAACTGGCAAGAAAAAGAGGAGGAAGAAGCGATTATTCCTTCCAAATATGATGAAATGGTGATGAGTGATAACAAAGATGGTGCAAGGGTATTTGATTTAAGATACAATCCTTTCAACGATAACCACGCGGCTCCATTCCATAAAAATGTTGGTGGATATCACCCTGCGAAATTGAGTCGTTACCAAGACGTTATCTCATATTGCATTACGCCAAATGGTGGTCAGTTGAATGGTGATTTCATTACCCGCAACAACGCCTTAGATATGTTGAATTGTAAGTATGTACTTTCAAGAGATCAAAAAACTGGTTCAGAAGAGGTATTCCCTCGTTTAAATCCTTTGGGACATGCTTGGTTTGTAGATTCAATTAGAATTGCAGAGAAACCAAAAGACGCATTGAACATGATCAACACGGTGAATGTTCGTAAAAATGCTATTTTGGAGAAAACAGAAGAATCAAAAATTACCAATACTGTTTTCACTACAGATTCAAGCAGTGTTGTGAAGCAAGTGAAATACAGCACTGACAGTATTCAATACAACACAAACAATAAAAACAATGGTTTTGTTGTATTTAGTGAGGTATATTACCAAGAGGCAAATGGTGGATGGAGAGTGTTTATTGATGGCAAAGAAGCCAAAGGAATCAGAACCAATTATATTCTTAGAGGGGTGGAAGTTCCAGCTGGACAACATCAAGTACTTTGGGTATATGTGCCATCAGACCGAAGCATGTATTTCAACATTGAATTGGCCTCTTCTGGTTTGATTTTACTTCTTTTCATCGGATTGATGGTGAAACAGTTATTGTCGAAACCTGAAGAAGAAGAATCTTTGAATGCATAAAATCATTTCGGTTATTACCATCAACTTTAATCATTTAGAGGGATTAAAGAACACATTTCGTTCAATTGTGGGTCAAACAGGCCGATCTCAATTAGAATGGATTGTCATTGATGGTAACAGCACCGATGGAAGTGCAACCTTTTTGAGGGATAACGCCTCTGAATTTGATCTTCTGGTAATAGAATCTGATAAAGGCATTTACGATGCCATGAACAAAGGTTTGAGGGCTGCAAAATCAGAGTATGTGTGGTTCATGAATTCTGGTGATACCATGCATTCTCAGCAATCAGCGGCTGCTGCCATTGAGTTGATTCAAGCGGGTAATCCAGACATTGTATACAGTGATACCATGTTTGTTACCCCAGAGATGCAAGAAATTGGCAAAATTAGCGATTTGAAGCCACAGCCTTTTCCTAAAGCTTTAACATTTAACAGTTTTAGGTTTGGAATGAACATTTGTCATCAGAGTTTTATTGTGCGAAAATCAATCACACAAGATTACGATCTTCAATACCGGCAAGCCGCTGATGTGGATTGGATCATTCAAATTCTAACCCAAAATCCAACTTCGGTGGTTTCAAATACCTTGTTGGCCAATTTTGAGGTGGGAGGTAGCAGTTACCAGCATACAAAAAAAGCTTGGAAGGAGCGTTTTGATGTTTTAACGAAACATTATGGACTTTTACCAAATCTTTTGGCACATGTATGGATTATTATTCGCAGGGTTTTGTTTAATTTGAAACTTAAATTTAAAAATCATTCATGAGCAATACGAGCAGGGTAGATAAATCTTTGTTTGAAGAAAGTCACTATTTGGGCAAACCTGCCGATAGCAATGATCTTTTGGTGAAAAGACGCATCCGAATTCTGGAAAAATTTGATGGATTCTTCAATCAAGATTCAACCTTGGTTGAAATTGGCTGCGGAAATGGAAACACCATTTTGCAAATTTCCCATCAATTCAAATATTCTTATGGCTTAGAATATGCAGCTGTTCATGAATCTGAATATACGCAATTAAAAGCAGAATTACAAGTTGAGAATTCTGAATTTCAAGTTTGGGACATCATGTCAAAAGGTTTTTCTCCCAAATGTAACCGATTGCTGAGCTTTGAGGTCATTGAGCATTTGCCGGATGAATCTGGTGTGAAAAACTACGCCAATTCAATAGAATCTGGAGCTTTGGCTGCCATCTCTGTACCAAATAAATGGTGGATTTTTGAAACCCATGGTGCCAATTTGCCTTTGCTTCCTTGGAACAGGGTTCCTCTGTTTTCTTGGTTGCCCCGTTTTCTACATGAAAGATGGGCCTTGGCCAGAATTTATACCAAATCAAGAATCAAAACCCTGATGGAAGATGCTGGATTTGAAGTTTTAGATATGCACTACGTAATGGCACCAATGGACGTGGTGAAATGGCGTCCATTGCAACAATTTTTAAGAAACTATATCTTTAACTCAGATACTACCAAAATTCCATTCAAAGCCGTGAGCATCATGGTCTTTTGTAAAAAGAAATAATTTATGAAAAAGTATAATCTATTGTTCGTTTCTGCACTCGCTATTGGAACAGTGTGGGGACAAAAAAAACCAGCCGCGGACTGGTATTTCGAGAAGCCGTGTAAAAAGAACATGGGTATTTCTGTGAATGATGCCTATAATACCCCGGAAGGTAAACGTCCCTCAAAAACAATCGTAGTGGCGGTAATTGACGGAGGTACAGATGTAAACCACGAAGATTTAAAAGATGTTCTTTGGGTGAACACCAAAGAAATCGCTGGAAATGGTATCGATGATGACAAAAATGGATATATCGATGACATCAACGGTTGGAACTTCATTGGTGGATCTGATGGTTCTATGGTGGGTGCCGACAACCTTGAAAAAGTAAGACTTTTCAAAAAACTTGACGACAAATACAAAAACGTAAAACCTGAAGATGTAAACGGCGACAATGCCGAATATAACCGCTACCAACAGTGGAAAATTGAAATTAACCAAGAACGCGAAGCTTATGGAAATGTTTTCAAACAATTGCAACCTGCTTATGAGGCTTTGGTGAAAATCAAAAAAGGAACTGGTAAAGATAATCCTTCAGCTGCCGACATAGAAGCCATGCAAACCAACGACATGATGTTGAAAATGATCAAAGGCAAAATTGTGGAAGTGATGGGTAAAAGCAAAATGTCCTTTGAAGCTTTATTCAACGAAATTTCTGATCAATACCAAGAAGTTGATGTAAGGGCGAATTTCCAAAACAATCCTGATTTTGATTCTCGTAAAATTGTTGGTGATAACTATGCTAATTCTAGCGAGAGATATTATGGTAACAACAATGTGGTTGGTCCTGATGCTTCTCACGGCACACACGTTGCAGGTATCATTGCTGCAAACAGAAACAACAACGTTGGTATGAAGGGTATTGCCGATAACGTAAAAATTATGGTAGTGAGGGTTGTTCCTAACGGTGATGAGCGCGACAAAGACGTTGCAAATGGTATTCGTTATGCGGTTGACAATGGCGCCAATATCATCAACATGAGTTTTGGTAAAGCGTATGCTTGGGACAAAAATATTGTAGATAGTGCAGTTGCTTATGCAGAATCAAAGAATGTATTGTTGGTTCACGCAGCAGGCAACGATGGCGAAAACAATGATGTTGACGGAAATTATCCAAATGATTCACTTTGGGGTGGTAAGAGATTTGCTACCAACTGGTTGGAAATTGGTGCAAGTCAGCCAAAAAGAAAGAAATTGGCTACTAGTTTTAGCAACTATGGTAAAAACAATGTAGACGTTTTCTCACCGGGACAAGACATTTACAGCTGTATTCCAGGCAACAAATATGCGTATTTTAACGGTACAAGTATGGCTGCGCCTGCGGCTTCTGGTGTTGCTGCTTTGGTATGGAGCCGATTCCCTAATTTGACAGCGGTTCAAATCAAACAAATTTTGATGGAGTCTTCTTTGAAGATCAACAAAAAGGTGATTCTTCCAGGAACCAAATCAAACAAAGTGAACTTTCAAGACATTTCAGTTAGCGGCGGTTTAATCAATGCAAAAAGCGCATTGGAAATGGCTGCTAAAATGAAATAAATTGTTGTAATTCTCTATAAAAACGGGCTGCTGGGAAACCCATTACGTTAAAGTAACATCCGTTGATGCCTTTAACGCCAAGATATCCCATCCAGTCTTGAATACCGTAGCTGCCAGCTTTATCAAAAGGCTGGCAGTTTTGTATATACAGCTTTATTTCTTCATCGGTGAGGGGGTAAAATTCAACTTCCGTTGCATCTGAAAATACGTGTTGTTTTTCGTCGTTTTTGATACAAACGCCGGTATATACCGTGTGTTTTTTGCCACTCAAAATACTGAGCATTTCAAAGGCATGTGCCTCATTTTCAGGCTTGTTCAACACCAAGTTATCGATGCACACAATGGTATCTGCTGTCACCAAGATGTTATTTTCTATGGGTAATTGGTAGTGTGCGGCTTTGTGCGATGCTAAATACTCGCATACTTTATTGTTTTTTAATTCTGAGGGATAATTTTCTTCGGCATCAATCGAAACCAATTCAAATTCAAATCCACTGTTTGTCAATATTTCTTGACGTCTTGGAGATTTTGAAGCCAATAGAATTTTTGGAAACTGCATCATTTAGCGCAAAGGTATTCTATTTTTGTAGCATTATGTTTCGGTTAGGATTTGGTAAAAAGGTATTGAGTTATTTTTGGCCAATCACCATAGATGTGGCAAAGGGAGAACTTGTTGATCAACTTGAGGTGATTGTTTACAATGGTAAATTGATGTTAGATACCAATGAGGTGAATTATTCATTCGGTAATTTGCATAAAGTGATGGAATTGGTGCTTTTACGATTATTTAAAAAGCCCTATTCATTTGAACAAACCCTCATTTTAGGGTATGGAGGAGGCAGTGCAGCCCAAATTATTCACGAGAAAATTGACCGCGAGGCGCAAATTATTGGCATCGAAAAAGATGCAAAAGTTATAGAATTTGCAAAGAAATATTTCTATACCTCAGAGGTGAAATTGCTCCACGAAGATGCATTTGATTACGTGAAAAAAGCCAAAAACAACGGATGGAAATACGATTTGGTGGTCATCGACTTGTTTAGGGATGCAATTGTCCCTCAATATGATACATCATTTTTTCAAGCAATTTATGAAATCTTAAACGAGCAAGGTGTGGCGGTATTGAACACCATGATGACCGAAAAAGAATTCTTGAAGTTGGGAGAAAAAATAGACGAGGCGGGCTTCAAAAAGGAGCCTTGGAATGAGGTGAAAGAAAACCGTGTTTGGGTGTTTAGACCTTACGAAAAGTTAGGCGCAACCACCAATTCTTTGGTTCCGTGACTGTAGTCGTAGAAACCTCTTCCGCTTTTCACGCCCAAATCACCAGAAGTTACCATGTTAATTAACAATGGAGAAGGAGCGTATTTAGGATTTCCAAATCCATCGTGCAACACATTTAATATGGCCAAACAAACGTCTAATCCGATAAAATCAGCCAATTGAAGAGGACCCATTGGATGTGCCATACCCAATTTCATGATTGTATCGATTTCAGAAACACCGGCAACCCCTTCATGCAGTGAGCAAATGGCTTCATTGATCATTGGCATCAACACACGGTTGGCAATGAATCCAGGGTAATCTTGTGTCAACGCAGGAACTTTACCTAAGTTTTTAGAAAGTTCGATGATGGTTGAAGTTACCGCTTTGTCGGTTTTAAACCCTTCAATCACTTCCACCAATTTCATTACTGGAACTGGGTTCATAAAATGCATGCCGATTACTTTGTCGGGGCGACCCGTTACAGATGCAATTTTGGTGATTGATATAGAAGAAGTGTTGCTTGCTAAAATGCAAGTTGCAGGAGTTAATGCGTCTAATTGTTTGAAAATGTTTAATTTAATGTCAACATTCTCAGTTGCGGCTTCAATTACAAGATCGGCGTTTGCAACACCTTCAGACAATTCTGTGAAACACTTGATGTTGTTCAAAGAGGCAGTTTTTTGCTCTTCGGTTAAAGAACCTTTGGCAATTTGACGGTCCATATTTTTCGTAATGGTTGCAATTGCTTTATCGAGCATAGCTTGCTGAACATCAATTAAATTTACGGCATACCCATTTTGAGCGAATACGTGAACAATGCCATTTCCCATTGTTCCACCACCAATAACTGCTATTTGTTTCATTGTTGCAAATTTAGAAAGAAATTGTTTGTTGACAAGCGTAAATAAATGAATTATCTTTGCATCCCCAATTTAGGGGAAATACGTTCGTATGAAATTATCTCAGTTTAAATTTGAGTTGCCTGAAGAGCTTATCGCACAGGAACCTTTAAAAACCCGCCACGATAGTCGTTTGTTGGTTGTTCACAGCAAAGAAAGAAGAATAGAACACAGAAAATTCCATGATATTTTGGATATTTTTGATGAGGGGGACGTTTTCGTGGTGAACAACACCAAGGTTTTTACAGCAAGGATGTATGGTCAAAAAGAGAAAACTGGCGCCCAAATTGAAGTGTTCTTACTTCGTGAATTGAACCATGAATTGAGATTGTGGGATGTTTTGGTTGATCCAGCCCGTAAAATTCGTGTAGGTAACAAATTATATTTCGGTGACGACGATTTGGTTGCTGAGGTTGTTGACAACACCACCAGCCGCGGTAGAACCATCCGTTTCCTGTTTGATGGCGATGATGAAGCCTTCGATAAAGTAATCAAGAAATTGGGAGAAACCCCAATTCCAAAGTATATCACGCGTTCTGTGAAAGAAGAAGACGAACAATGGTATCAATCATTGTTTGCAAAGCATGTGGGTGCTGTTGCAGCTCCAGCAGCTCAATTGCATTTAACAAGAGAATTGTTGATGCGTTTGGATATCAAAGGGGTGAATTTTGCAGAAATTACCTTGCATTTGGGCTTGGGTGCGTTTAGAGAAGTGGAAGTGGAAGATTTGACCAAGCACAAAATGGATAGTGAGTACTATAAAATCTCTCAAGAGACTTGCGACACAGTGAATCAAGCCATCACCAACAAAAACAGGGTTGTGGCTGTTGGGGGAAGTGTGATGCGTGCCATGGAAACCAGTGTGAGTTCTATGAGAACGTTGAACCCTAGTGAAGGCTGGACCGATAAATTCTTGTTCCCGCCTCACGATTTTAACATTGCAAATGCTTTTATCACCAACTTGCATCAGCCTGAGTCGCCATTGTATATGATGGCTTGTGCTTACACCGACCATGAGTTCATGGCAGAGGTTTACCAAGAAGCCATCAAAGAAAAATACCGTTTCTTGTGCTATGGTGATGCCATGTTGATTTTGTAAGAGAATTCTTAGTAGAAATTAACTAAAATCTTAGTAGAAATTAATCTTTTTTTTATAAAAGAAAAGGAGGCCTTGGCCTCCTTTTTTCATATCTAAATCACTTTCATTAGAAAGCATTTAGTGACACACCTATGGACATACCATAGCGATTGAGGTTGTTGTAGCTTGTATTTAAACTTTTGGGTGATTGCACATTGTATACCTCTATGAAAAGATGGTGTTTTGTTTTGGGTAACAAGTAGGCAAGTCCTAGGTTTGCTGTTACCAAAGCTTCTTTGGACTCAACGGCGTAACCAATTTTTGATCCTCCGAATATGGTAAAATTGTTGATTTTTTTAGAGAGATAAATGGGTACTGTTAACACCTTTTCAGTAATCAGAATTTCGGTATTATCAGATTCATTTTCGTGAAACAAGTTTGGCACACGAACCAGGCCAACATTAAAACCTACGGCCATTTGATAGGGTTTGGTTTCATCTAATAGTCTGAATTTGCTTCCAAGTTCAACGTAAGAGGAGAGGTTTGATTTTGTTTGTAATTCAACGCCATCGGCAATTCCATATCTTACACCGAAATTTGGGAGATCATACACATTTGTCTCAGGATCTTTGCGGCTAGTTTCAAAAGACGCCGTTATGGCGGACTGCTTGGGGTTTAGGGTATTGGCAGATTGAACCAATGAATTAGAATAACATCCCACAAAAATGTTAGAAACAGCAACTGTGTAAACAAGATAAAATATTTTTTTCATACGCTTAAAATTTACACAAAGTTGTGCGTTGCGTATGGGAATGTCTTTGCGGAAACTGCAACTCAGAATACTATGATTTGCAAATTTCGCGGAGAGTAGATTTAGATTTTTTTCATCAGATATTCGATGAGTTTATTTTGTTTTTCAACGAGTTCGTTGAGGGATTTTATTTGTTCGGCGAAGAATTGTCGTTCTTCATTGCTGAGTGCATAATTGTTTACGGTGCCGTTTGGGGCGGAGTTCGACATGGTATTGATATTGAAGATGATATTTTCATCGAACTGCATCACATCTAGGGCGTTAACACCTAAAATTTGGGCAATTTCTTCTAGTCGTTTGATATTGAGGGATGTTTCACCGCGTTCGATTTTGCCGTATCCGTTGGTGGTAATACCGAGTTGTTTTGCAATGGATTCCTGTTTAATACCTTTAATTTCTCTAATCTTTCTAAGATTATCTCCAATTTTCTGGTATTTGTGGGCCGCGTCCATGGTATTGCTCTTTAAAGTGTAAATATACAAACTAATAGGAATAATTTCCAAACTGTGGATTTTTTATTATTAGGTAGTTTTGATGGATGAGAAAAAGAGCGTTCATTTTGTTGAATATTTTAATAAGTTTTAATTTATTCAGTCAAACAGCTGGCATCCAATTCAACTCAGGCTTTGGAAAGCCAATTGTTAGTTTCGACGCCCCCGGTTCAACGGTAGATTATCAATCCGCTATGTACAATGATTCTCGTTTGGGTATTTGGGTTGGTGATTTTGATAAATTTTCTGGAGGACTGTTATTTGGGACCTTCAATGTAAATGCAAATTATGTAAATCCAGATGGATTAGCATCAGAGTTTCAATATTCAAGTCTTTTAATTGACATCCCCTTCAAGTATGCTATTAAACAATCATTTATAAAATCAGTTTCACTGGGGCCAAGCTTGAATATTTTGATGAATTCCAATCAAACAATCAATGGGAAACCTGTTTATAACGACCAAATATTTAAACCTATTAGTTGGAGTTTGGTAATAGAATTAACTTTCACAGGATACGAAAGTGATGGATTTTCATTAAGTCCATATATTAATTACAGACACATGTTAACCTCTTTGGATGTGCTAAACAATGATGAAACCCTAAATCTACATTCTCTGTCATTAGGCTTAAGATGCGACATCCCACTTCCATGAAAAAACTTATATTTATTGGGATAATTTTCACTTTAATGATTGTTCCACTTGCTGCCCAAAAAAGCATCCATTCTAATATTGGTTGTTTTGGGAAATCACAACGGACATATGGATATTATGTACAATCCTTTAGTTCAATTCTTGGTTCAAATTTGGAAACAACAGTAAATGGAAAATCTATTTTGTTCAGACCATTTAACTTTATAAATCCAGTTCAAAATAGCAAGGATTTGAATGTTTCATTGTATCCAAATCCAACCTCAAATAAAGTTATTATTCAAACAAAATTAGAATCGTTGACATTCAGCGTAATTAATAGCTCTGGTTCAATTTGCAAGACAGGTAATACCCATGAGATTGATTTAAATGATCAATCCAACGGAGTTTATTTGGTCAATATTTATCAAAAACAAGGCGTCATCATATCACAAAAAATAATTCTTCAAAAATGAAAAAACTATTTATAACAATTTTAATCTTTTTAATTTCAATGTCCTTTGTTCAAGGGCAAAATGTACCTCCAGGCATAGCATATCAAGCGGTTGCAATAAAGGATGGTCCACATGCTTTAGGGGGACAAAATGCATCCTCTTTCAACTGGTCAAATAAAGATATTCAAGTGCGATTTACCATATTTGAAAAGTATCCCGGTGGATCTAATCAATATACAGAAGTTCATAAAACAAAGACCGATGAATATGGAGTTTTTAATTTAATAATTGGCCAAGGTCAGTCAATAAGTGGTGTTTTTGAAAACATCCAATGGGATTTGGGTACGGCTCATTTACAAGTAGAAATTGACTTCCAAAATAACAATACATTTAAATTAACTTCTCTTGAGAGATTCTGGTCAGTGCCTTATGCCTTTAATACTAGAAATTCAAAAGGTGGTGGAATGAATAATGACAGCGCGTTGAATTCTCTTAATAATAAATTCAATTATTTAAAAAACAGAGATAAAGACACGGTTGTTGGAAATGAGGGAGGAGTATCATACAAGAGCCTAGATAGTCTAAATCAGATATTAACTTCCCAACTGGCTATGTTGAAGTCAACTATTAAGGATACTTTAGTAGGAAATGAATGGCAAAATTTATCACTTAAAAAAGATTCAGTATTGATTTCTAATGGCACCGGAATTAAACTAATGGATAATGATAGTTTGAATGAATTACAAAAATTATCATTAAAGGGTGATACAATTTTTATTTCCAAGGGCAATAGTATTAAACTGCCTTCAAATCCGGTTTCACAGATTATTAAATCTTATTATCGAAGTGGTGTTTCATTAAATGCAACACTTAAATCAACTTCAAGTCCATATGGTTGGATATGGGAAGCAAGTTCAAAAATTGATACATTTACTCTTACAAAGGGAGATAGAATTGTCATTTATTCTACCTCTTTCGGATTAATTTCTGGATTAGTTGGTAGCCTCAGTATTTTGGATAAAAATGGAACTACTCAAAATGCATTTATGATTTCTCATGAGAGCACAACATCAGGTTCCTCTCCTCAAGGTTTGTCCTATGCGGCATTGACAAATACTGCTAGTGCATCAACCCCCAGTAGAATTTATGAAATTCACTTTACCGCGCCTCAAAATGGAACTTATTATTTCAGTTGTATTTCTCAAACCTTCACATCGCCAGGGGCAACATCTGCTTATCTAAATGCGGGTCCATGGTATGTAGAAATTAATTAATATTTGCCTTAAAATAACGAATTAAATATGTTTCGACTTCAATCACCAATGGCAATAATAAAAAAAATATTTATTGTGCAAATTTTTATTCTTCAAGGTTGTTTGAGCTTACAATATCCTAATGAACGAAAATATGATAAAGCTTATGTTGGGATGGATGTGAATTTATTCAACAATCTACATTCAAAAGCGAGAGGCGTTTATAACAGTCAAGAATTAAGTATTTATTATATAACTTTTTACAAGACCGAAGTCTGGGTTGCCAATAGTCTAAATGATGTATTATATCAAAAGTATTATTATTTTAAAAATGGAATATTAACAATCATTGATAATGGTCAAATAGCAAATCAAAATTATGGAATTCCAATTAACCGTTTTTAAATTATGAATAGATCTTTATTTCTCACATTGCTGTTATTTATAACTTCTATTAAATCAAATGGTCAATGCGACAATCTTATAGGTATTAATATTAATTCAACATGTTATGAACTAACAGATATTAGTTCATTATCAATTTACACATATCAATTGGAAAATCCAAGTAAGGATTATATCAATATAGACCTAAAACAGGAAGTAAATAGAGATTTTCTAGAAAATTTAGGTTTTGATAAAATTATTCTAGGGTTTAAAAATCAGAAGGAGAGTATTAATATCAAACGAATAAGTCCAGAATATATTAAGGCAATTAGAATTTTTAAAAGTGAAAATGAATTTAGTCCTGATGCTTATTTGATGTTTAATCGAGTAAAAAAAGATTTAACATCGAAATATGGAAATTCTAATGAAAATATCATTGGAAAATTTGCAAATACCGAAAGTTGGCATTTTGAAGGTTGTACATTGTATTTGAGTTTAGACAAGGAAAAAAGAATGATTTTATTGATGCATATAAAGAAATGAAAAGGTTGATTTTTCTATTTTTGTTCTCATACAATTTATTTGATTCACATGCACAATTTTTTTTAATCGATAAAAATAATGAATTAATTAATATTGATAAAAATATTTCTGATTGGACTGATTTAAATTTAAATGAAGTCTCTGATTTTTTTGGAAAGAACGGAATTGAATTTATAAATAAATCAGAAATTAGAGACACATGCATTGTAAAGGGTAAGTTCAATTATATTAATTCAGAAATGTTATATTTAGTTGAATTAATTTTTGTGAATAAACTGATCATTGGGTTGAGTAAGAAATTCTATTTTATTAAACCTCGCGAAAAAAATATTTTAGCTATAACGGGCCTATCAAAAATTGATTTTATTAATAAAAAAGCAGAAAACTGTGATGAAAATTTGGTGCAAAAATATATAGATCAGTCGAACTTTCAATTTAAAAAGCATGATGGCAAATTGATTTCAATTGATGATAATCAATTTAATCTTGAATATTTTTTTTACAGAAATAAAAAATTAGTTTTAAAACAGAACAAATATAATGTGAATGATTTAAATTTTGAATTTTATCAAAATGAAACAGAATTAAAACTTTTGGAGACTCACTATATTAATGGAATCAATTTAGAGAATTTTAATACAAATAATATTGTTGAAATGGTAAATATTTTCCTTTTTGACTGTAATTCAAACGGAATTAAAACAACAAAATCAAAAATAGAAATTGATTTCGTTGAATTGGATGAGCAGCTTTTAGGATTGAGTTTAGGGAAAGACAATGATAATTTAATTAAGATTAAAATTAATAAAAAAAAGTGGGCTAGTTCTTCCAGGGCTAAACAATGGTATGTATTATACCATGAACTTGGACATGACGTGTTGAATTTTGAACATTTTGAAGGAGGAAAAATGATGAACCCAATTAGTGAGGGTGGATATTCTTGGGGTGAATTTTGGGATGATCGACTAATAATGTTTAATTATTTTTTAGAAAATAGGGTTACCAAGTAATTTGTAGTGTTTATATTTTTAAAATATTCTAAGCCATTCTTAGCTCCCTAATACAAACTATTGAGAACAATTTCCAAACTATGGATTTTTTATTATGATTTAATTTTGTTTGATGTTTTTTGAAAGAAATCTGAAACATTTTGTTTCATTCATATTTACGATTATAGTTTTTTGTCATTCAGCCATTTCCCAAGCCAATGTCCCTCAAAATACAACTACAACAAAATGGCCTCGGAGTTTTGTGAAGGATAATACCACTTTTACTTTGGGTTATGGCATGTTGCAATTGGAAGCATTTGTTTGGGCGCAGCACAACAATTATGTTGGGTTACAAGGTGATGCAAAAGGAAGTTATACGGGGGTTGTTTCGGCTGGGGTGGATTACCATCGAAGAGATAACTATACTGTAGGATTGCATTACAGCAACTTTTCATCAAAAACTGGAACTTGGCTCGATTCAAGAAATGATTTGCATTATTTCAATTTAAATATCCATCAATTAACACTTAAAATGAACTATGGTTGGTTCAATCATAAAGACATGAATGGCATGCTTTACAGTGGTTTTAGTTTGTCGTATCGTGTTATTAATAAGGAAGTTGTTTATCCATATTTGGTATATGTAGCTGATCCTGAACCATATCCGTATATTTTTTCCAATTTTAGTTATAATTTAACACCCCTTGGCTATAAAGGAAGATTTGGCAGAGATTCTAAAGTTGGATTTCATGCTGAACTGGGTTTAGGAAATATGGGAGTCTTGAATTG
>JACCDW011778031.1_pt1 | contig 30142 bp, 28 predicted proteins | sample 7449781 | NCBI WGS metagenome assembly JACCDW01 (sample SAMN15323449, study PRJNA562643) | freshwater metagenome | isolation source: river surface water | place: USA:Blue River Watershed | collected 2017-08-18
CTTGGTTTCCTACAAAGTGAAATTGAACTTTATATCCTTTGTATTCACACATTCTTGCTAAATCAAATATATCACCTTGATTTTTTCCATCTGTAAATAAACCAACATGTAAAACGTGTTTGAACTCCGGATTGAAATCTAACTTATTTTTAGCTTCATCTTTATCATAAGAAACATACTCAACGGGATATTCCCAAATATGACATTCAATATCTTTAAAGTGGGATTTAAATATATTTTGAGACCATTCCGATACTAATATAAATCTATCTGGAAGGTATATTAACTCTTCGGGTTTTGTATAAGATGAATGAGTTGTAGTTACAATAGAATACTTTCTGTCATTTGAAAAGATATCATTCAATATCTCCTTTGAGACAAATGTTTCTGGAATCTCTTGAAAGTGTATAATGTCAGCCTCTTCTTTATTAATAATTCCTAACAAATCAGATTTATGATCACCCAAAGATATTACCTCGCATAAATCTTTTATTTTATTTCTCTGAACTATAAAATCTGGGGAAACAAAATTGAATTCAACAACTATTATTTTATATGCAGTTCTCATCTCTTGAATTAGTTTTAAGAGATATTGAGGCATTCCACCAGTTGACAAATGGGGAACTATGTATATAATTGTTTTCATATTTTTGTGTTATCCTTTATTTTCGTCATAAGTAATCGTTCCATCTGGTTTCATGTGACCAGTTCTAATTGCGGTACCACTAATAACCGCAACATCTTCGGGTGGTTCATGATAGACTACATCATAACCAACACCTCTGCCATAATTGATACTTTCAATGTCGGGAATAATTGAGATTAATACTCTTTCAAAATTATCTTTGAAAAAAGGTTCATTTGATAATTCATGTAATATTTGAATTGCTTTTTTTGGATTGTTCTCATCTTGTGGAACATCTCTAATTGCCACCCAAACATTTTTACCTTTTTCTAATTGTTGGTTGATTAACCATTCGTGGCCTTTGTGCCAATTTTGCCAACGTCCAACATACAATGCATACTTTTTACTCATAGATTTATTCTTTTAATTAAATAAATAAATGACTCTACGTCAGATATGTTTGTTGTGTCAAGATCAATAAAGTTATCTTCAGGTTTTTCGTAATCTGCTACATGAAAATTCTCACGACCCCTTTCTTCGGTGGTGTGAACATAAACCTCAACTACTTTAGATTTGTCTTTAAATTCTTCTCGTTGGTCTCTGTATGGTGAAACTAATGATACTACAACATCATGACCTTTTTCATTCATGAAAAGAGCAATATCTTGTGCTCTCTCGATGTTCTTTCTTCTACCCACTTCGGAGTAATCTTTATTTTTAAAAATATCTCTCAAATCATCACCATCGATGTGGATGACTTTTGTAGTTTTCGTTAAAAATTCGACTAAATGTTTTGCTAATGTTGTCTTTCCTGCACCAGGTTGACCTGTAAACCAATATATCATGTTATTCTTGAAGATAGTCTATTATAAAATGCCATCTATCCTTATCGCTATCATTAATAACAGCATGCATGTTTTGATTATTAATTTCCCATATTTCGCCAGAATCAAGATGTTTTATTTCACCCCCTACATTAAATAAAACCAATGGATTTGTTTTTATAGCTATATGAGTTCTTCTACACTTTTCTAATCCATTTCCTTCGTCTTTATGTGGAGGTATTCCACCACCAGGAAGTAAGTTAACAATAAGAACTCTTACAAAATCTCCCTCTCCATATTTTAATAGATAGATAGGTTTTATTTTATCTAAAAAAGAATCTATTTCAAGTTCATGATAATGAGAATGAATTTTTCCTTTAGAATTATCATACAATGAGTTTAAATCCCACATGAGCATGATTGTTTTTGTATCTTTATGATTATAAAAACTATCTTGCCTTGTTGAATCTTCATCCCAAACGGATTGGTCTAATGATGAAATCTTTTTACTCATCTCAGACACATTACAAAATCCAATATACCTATAATTGAAATTCATGTTATTTAAAAGGTCTTCCACCTACCCATAAAACTAAACTTTTACGAGTACCTTTAGTAATAGGTGTTACACGATGTAATAAATAACTTGGGAATAAAATTACATTTCCCTTGCCACTTGGACATAATGATGGTGTAGTATCATTCCAAAGCTCTAATTGACCACCTTCATACTCTGATGGATCTGATAATTGAACAGTGATGCTTATTTTTCTATTATTTACAGGAAATGGACCTACGTCTAAATGCCAATCATATTTACCATGGGAATTTTCATCTTCTCCTGCCGTATATTCTGTATACTGAATTGAATCTCTTATATGAGATAAATCAAATTGCCATATATCATAGTTAGCTGCTACGATTAATTTCATTAGTTTATCATAAATCCATTCTGTTTCATTTGTAGGTGGGAGCCATCTTATTGTAGAATTTCTTATATTTTTAGATTCAGAATTGTGAGAATTACTTCCCGTTAACCCTTTTACTTCCTCATACAATTTTGATGTTTCAAAAATTAAATCAATTTCTTCGGAAGTAAATTGGTTTTTATACCAATAAAAATCGGTTTGATTTATTTCCGAATTTACAGGAAAAGTTGGATAAAAATTAAGCATTTATATTTTATATTTAAAGTAATCATAAAACCATTTATATGTACTTGTAATTAGTTCACAGGTTTCATACCCAAGAATTCTTTTATAATCTTCATATAATGGTTCTAATTTTGGTTTAATAATATGATCACCAAAAGAACCATACATTTGGTCATTTTCGTGAGTTAATTGCTCTATTTGGTTAAAGTTATGTGAGAAATAGGGTAAATCCAAATACATGTATATTTTTTTCATGTTATCTTCTGGATTAATACAAAAATCTTCAAACTTTATAAATAGAATTTTATTATCATATTCCTCTAAAATAGATTGATATAGCGATTCAGTTGAAGTTGACATTAAGATTGAGTTGGATAATTCAATCACCCTTTTGTATGTAGTATTTCCTCTTAATTCCTTCCAGGAAGTAATTTCATGATCAAGCAATGGATTTTGTCTATATTTTTTTTCTAATGAAGAAAAAATACTTCTTAAATCTCTGACCATGCATATAAGTTTTGCATCTGGATCATATGATTCAATAAATTTATATTCACCTAACCAACCACGATGTTTGTCAATTGCGTATAACCTATCACTCATACCTCCATAATAACCATTAATAGCTCCCTTTAATAAACCCTTGTATCCATGTATTGTTTTTTTTTGTTCCTGTGCCATAAAAGCAACGGTATCAGTATACATGGTCTTTGTTGATGTCATCAAATCAAATAGACCCGAGGTTGGGCTTGAGAATATATCTGGATTTTGAAATAAGATATTTTGTAATATCGTTGAACCTGACCTTGGAAAAGAGCAGTTGTAAAAAACTTTTTTAACCATCGCAACAATTTTTAAATAATATTTTTAAAAATACAAATTTATTCGTTTAGTACCCATTGCATATTTTCTTCATCCCAAGTATATCTTGGGTTTGGATATGCATCATATGGTTCTGGATAAGGAACTGGTGGATTCCAAAAATAGGTTTCTTCGTTCCAAATCCAAGATTCATATGGTTTAGGATTGATTAATAATTCCCAAGTATCTAATTTGAAATTATATTCATATCTTCTATTATCCCCTTCAGGTTTTGGAGGAAAATTCCAAGTACAAGTTTCTTCGTTAAATGTAAATTTTGGACTTGGTTGCTGAGAATAAAATGCATCTCTAACAGGATCCCAAATCATTCCTGGGGATGCATAATTTTTTCTGAATGGTACCCCACCCAATTTATGTTGATTAGCATAAGTATTATAAGATGTTTGAATCCATTTAGATGGATCCCCCAATGCCCCCGAATCAATATATTCTTGTTCAGCAACTATAACTCTTAGTACAATATTATTTTCATCAATTTCTGCAAAATGTGCCATAATATAATTATAATGTATATCGTATTAAAACAATACCAGAACCACCAGCACCACCTTCGGCACCACCTCCACCGCCAGTATTAGCACCACCACTATCACCCTGTAAGTTTGCTCCTTGTGGAGGATATGTCTTTCCTGCACCTCCGCCACCAGCACCGCCTGCCCCCCCAGGTTGACCAATGTATGAGCTTCCGCCTCCACCACCCCCTAAATAAGTAGTAGATCCAAGCCAAGAATGAGTGTTTCCATATCCACCGCCTCCGCCTCTATTACCTCCTGACCCATTACCACCTGGTACTGCTGTACCACCTCCACCACCTGGGCCATTACCTAAAGTAAAACCACTTCTCCAACCTCCATTACCTCCTTGAGATCCAGCCCCACCAACACCACCATATGGTCCACGGCCTCTACCCCCACCACATCCACCATTACCTGGGCCTAATCCATTTACCGAATAGGTATTAAAACGACCCCCTCTACCACCTCCATTAGCAGTAATACTTGCACCACCTGTTATTGTTGTTGGGCTTCCTTGGGCCTCCGCGGCTTGACTTGGTTGTGTAAGAATACCACCTCCACCACCACCGATTGTAATATTTAGATTGCTTGATATTGTTACGGTTGTATTTACCCAACCCCCAGCACCACCGCCACCACACCCATCATAACTTGCCCCTCCACCCGCTTCTCCACGGTATATAGCAGCACCACCTCCTCCAACAGCAATTATTTCTACAGATTTAGTTCCAGATACAGATAATGTTCCTGAAGATGTAAATGTATGTACCCTATATCCACCTGAATTTGTTGTTGAATTTCCACCAGATGCACTCCAAGAAGAATATCCGTAAAATTCACTCATAGAATCTGGAGTGCCTTTTCCTGCTGCAGCACTAAGTGTACGCAAGGAATAAGAAGCAGAACCTAATTCTGTTCTAATCTGATTGATTGTTATTGCACCTGAACTTTGAAGTGGCATAATTCTATAAATTTAACTAAGAAACTTTAATTAAACAATATTTTATAAAAAATATTAATCCTCTATTGCACCTTGATAATAAGGTAATGTTTTTAAATAATCATATGCTTGCTTAATCATATTATCGGATGAATTAATGTCAATTTCCATAACTAAATCATCTGATGTATCAACTTCTCCTGAAAATTCAAATGGAGCTCCTGTTGGAAATATAGATCTAACTGCCATTGGGGAATTACCAGATTCTTTATTTGCCTTTGAAGCAAAAACAGATAATACGATAATAGCAAAATATCCTGCCTTCCATGTATATTCAGGTGCATCATCTGGTCTCATATCATTCAAGTTAGGTTCGTCTACTACTCTTTTTATAGTATCTAACCTTACAATAACATGATAAGCATTATCCGCTGATAATCCTGTTTTTAAATCGTATTTTTTAATTAATGCCATTATATTTTTGTTTTAATATGTTTAATTCCTCTGTCAAATCTTGAACTGCTTGAATCAAGTATGGTACAATTCTATTATAATTGATAGTTAAATATCCTAATTCATCACTATTTGGTTTTCTGCCAGCTTTATTTTCAACAACAGCATCGGATATTACCTCTTGTACTTCTTGAGCAATTAATCCAACCTCTTCTTTACCTGCTGTGATTGCATCATTATATTCATGAGCAGATTCTTTCCAATTAAATCGACTTGGTTTCAATTTAGATATAATATCAATACCATGTCCTTTAGGCAAAGATACAATATTTTCTTTTAATCTAACATCTGACCAATAAGCAGTTACATCCCCCGGGAAATAACCACTACCACCACTATTGTAAAATCTCCATCCAGTATCATTCATATGAAAACCAAATGTATCTCTATTCATCATTAAAGTAGTAGAACCCCCTGATGGTGGATTAAATTCTATTCCTGCCCATCCGTTTCTTGTTCCTTGAACTCTCCATGCTCCATATGAACCATCATTAGGCCAAAAGTGTGCAGAGTTATGACTTGGAGCATACAATCCATAATAACCATTAAGTTGAATCCAAGTATTTGCTTGATAGTATGATACTCCAGATTTATTTAAAAAGTCTGTTGTATTTGCTGGTCCAGAAGTACCTGAGGTTCCTGAAACACCTGACGTTCCGCTATTTCCAGAAGTTCCACTTGCACCGCTTGTTCCAGAAGTTCCATTATTTCCATTCACACCAGATGTTCCACTTGTTCCCGATACTCCTGAAGTTCCATCAACCCCAGATGTACCTGATACACCAGATGTGCCTGATGCACCAGATGTTCCCGAAGAACCATTCCCACCATTAACACCAGAAGTACCATTTGCCCCTGAGGTTCCACTTGTGCCATCAATACCACTTGTTCCATCAATACCACTTGTTCCACCTGAACCTGCGGTTCCATTAGTACCTGATATACCGGATGAACCAGAGGTTCCATCTATTCCAGATGTACCACCACTACCAGCAGTTCCATTAGTACCTGATGTGCCACCGCTACCTGAAGTACCATTTACACCCGATGTTCCATCGACCCCAGAGGTTCCTGTTAAACCTGATGATCCACTTAAACCTGAAGAACCTGATGTACCATCTATAGCACTTGTACCACTTGATCCACTAAGACCAGAACTACCTGAAGTACCTGAGGTTCCATTAACGCCAGAAGTTCCATCTATTCCACTTGTTCCATTTACCCCTGATGTTCCATCAACTCCGCTTGTACCACCACTACCACTTGTACCACCTGAACCTGCGGTTCCATTTGTTCCCGATGTTCCACCCGAACCTGCGGTTCCGTTAGTTCCTGAAGACCCCGTTGTACCTGAAGTACCTGAACCATAAGTAACTAAAGCATGACCACTTTCTGGAGCAGCGAAAGTTACAGTTGTAGTATTATCATCTGTTGCAACAATACTTGCAGGAATGATAACATTATCTGTATTATCATATATCTCTACAGCTAAATACTTATTATTTAATGCGTGATTTAATACCCAAGTACTTGAAGCAGTTGTTTGAGTATGTAAAAATGCATTACCTACGGATTGACCCGATGTACCTGCGGTACCTGATATCCCCGAAGTACCTGAAGTTCCAGAGGTTCCTGAAGTTCCAGAGGTTCCAGAGGTTCCTGAAGTTCCTGATGTATTAGGAGTTGCTGAATATGCTATTTGGTGACTACCTGTATCATATACCATATAGATATTAGATGTTGAAGTAGGTAATTCACTCTTAATACTTCCTGTTATAGTCAGGGATCCACTAATATTGTAACTACCACTTAAATGAGTCTTGTTTACCCATTGTTGAGTATTTGAATCATATGATAATAAATCACCATTTATAACAGATAATATTGTTGTATCTCCTAAATCACCAAGAGTTGTAGCAACGGTTTGACCCCCTCCTCCAGCAGTATTTCTAAATTGACCAGCTTGAATTATTTGAGAAGTTAAAGGAGTTGTTAAATCCGTAGCATCTTGTCTAACAATTATATAACCAAGCAATACCGCTTGACCAGCCGTGTTAGATTGCTCTTCGAATGTTTCTGTAAATAAGTTAGACGTTGCTTCGCTTATGCTACCATAAGTGTTTCTGCCATAGTATATATCAAGTCTATTACTTTGACCTGGAAAATAAAATACTCGTTGTATTTGATATTCATTATTTGGTACCGTGGTAAGTCCAGTTGAACTATTTGGGGTATTATAATTAGCTATATCTAAAGTAGTATAACCTGATCCATTGTTAGTATCACGAACAAACGTACTACCACTTGCATAATATCTCCAAATAACAGGAGATTGAAAAGCCGAATCATCAAATATATTAGGTTGAAGAGGGTTTACTTGGAAATTTCTTCCAAATGAAAAGGCTTTACCTGCACCACGATTTAAGGTCAATGCGGATCCACTTGCTGAGATATTATAGCCACTTATTTTAAATGGACCAAAAGCACGAATAAAATCGTTCTGTTGGTTAGCCATATCAAAAGATGGAATTGGGTATGACCTCCAAGAAGTAATATTTGTTTTATTGGCATGTGAAATAACTCCAATAATAATATTAGTTCTAAATTGGGTATCTGTAAAATAAGATTGCTGTTGAACTAATTCTCCACTACCATTAACAGAAAGCCATGTAGAGTCACTTGAAGTTAAATAAGTAGGAACTATATTTTCAAAATTGCTCCAAGTAACATATAAAATATTAGGTCTTGGCTCACTACCATAATCATAATTATAAGTAGTTATATAGCCAGATCCAGAAGTTACATTAAAAGTAGTAGAAGAAGCAGTAACAACATTCCCACCATATAAAATACCTGTTGAAGTTGTACTTCCCAAGTCTGATAGTCTTACTTCTCCCCAAGGAGCTGCAAAGTGCATGTCTTGACTCTGAGAAAGAAAATATATAGTTCCTCCAGTTGGTGGATATTCCTCTTGCGTGATAGGTTGATATACCATTTGGGGAGCATATATTGTTCCACTAACATATAACGAACCTGTGACTCTACTACTATGTAATTCCATCTATAAACTTGTTGTGTTTATTATAAATATTAATCTATACGTTTTCTAACGCATCTAATCTACTTTGTAAACTTTGTATTAATTCTTGTTGTTCTTGGATGGCTTTAACTAAAAATGCCATGATAAATTTTTATTTAACTAACCACTCTTCTACTTCCGAAGAAATATCTTTCATTTTTATCCAATTTGGATTAGTTATTTGCCCTTTTTTTAATCTAAGTTTTCCAACTAATCCAATTATTTGCCATTCTTTTCTATTTTCTCTTGATATATATTCTATAGATTCATCAAAATCTGGGTTCAATATTCTTTCTCCATTTTCATCTCTTATATAACAATTAAAATCATCTCTTAGATACTTTCCTTCCCATTTATTCCAAGCGGCATCTCCTACAACAGATGGATTTGCTGAAACAATCCCAATCACATTTTCTCCGATTTCAGCTATTTTTATTTTATTTTCTACTAATGAAACAGAACACCCTCTTCTATCTTCATTATTTACATTTCCATCATACCACTCAAAGTATTCAGCATAATCAGCCCCTCCACCATTCCAAGAAGCATCAGCATAAGCATTTCCATCTCCTCTTAGTAAATGTTCTATATCCCCGCCTCCAGAAATACTTCTAAAGAATCCATATGCACTTGAGTTTGTTCTTTCGCATTTTGCATTATAAATCCAGTCTGCATAACTTGTGTTATAAGCAGTCCCCCAGTAAACTCCTTGCCCAACGGCATTGTGTTGGTTTTGCATCTCACTTTGAGATGCTGTGCTTGAACCAAGTGAAAAGTTGCCAGCAGAAGTAATAGTTATTTTAGGTGTTCCACTTGAATCTCCATTTGTGTATATATAAAAATTACCACCTTGTCCAACAATAGATGCTTGTGCAGACGAGTTATCATAAAAATCTATAAAACCACCTCTTGAATTTCCTGTAAGTCTTAAAACTCCATATCCGTTTAATGACGTATTTGTTATACTAACTGCTGGATTTACGTTTGTACCAGTTGCTGATGAAATTTGTAGTGGAGCATTAGGAGTTGATGTTCCAACGCCTACTCTACTACCAGTAATGGTCATTGCTACCAAAGAATCAGATACATTAACAAATCTTAATTGAGGTGATGATACGTTGCCATATGCATCTATATACCAAGCGGTATTATTATCTGTGCTTCTTCCAAAACTAACTTGACCCCCCTCATTTGTTGAATCAACTCTACCTGCCTTAATTTCTCCTCCTACAACTTCTAATAATTGAGAAGGGCTGGTAGTTCCGATACCCACAAATCCAGAAGAACTTATGGTCATGTATGTATTATCTAAACCAGAAATATCAGTTGATTGTGCAACACCAAAATATATCGATCCATTTAATGCGGATGAATTACCTCTACCAAACCCTAAATATAAATTACCTGCTGTATTTCCTGCACCATAGCCACCACCTGCTTTAATAGTAAGATTCCCACCATTACCTGAAGTTGTTGCTACATTTACTCCGTATATTGTTGAAATTTTTTGAGGGGTAGATAAACTTTCAACCGTTACACTTCCTGTGACTAACACACTACCAGTAAACTGATGAGTATCATCCGAACTATTGCCAAATACATGTGAACCAGAAGCAAATGACTCTGTTAGATGAGTGACAGAAGATGAAACTACATATTGTTGAGCAATAATATCGCCTGTAACAGTCAAAGATCCTGTTATACTTTGATTTCCAGCTAATCCTGAAGAACCTGTAATTTGAATATTATGAATTTTCATCTATTATCTTATTTAATTTATCTTCTAATTCTTTATTCTTTAATGTTAACTCTTTAATAGCTTCAATTAATACCGCTGTTAAACCTCTTTCTCTCACCGTTAAGTATCCATTGTCACCTGTTCTTACTAATTCTGGGAATATTTCTTGTACTTCTTGAGCAATAACTCCATAGTCATGTTTAATTCCCATATGAGTAGCATGATTAGCTTTCTCATTCCAATCATAAGTGTATCCATTCAATTGAATAACTTTATTTAAAGCTCCATCTATTAATTTAATATTAGTTTTAAGATTAATATCGGAAGGAGAACCATATCCCGCAATATCACCTGATGCTACAACGGATCCTGATACTTGTAATCTATCAATTCCATTATCTGATATATTAGAACCAATTAGAATATTAGTTCCATTATCTATAATTATACCCGAACCTACTGAATTAGCCCCCGTAAACCTTGCAACTCTGTTTATTGAACCTGTAATATTATTACTTGTTGAAACAGATGCACTTGCTACGGTCAAACCTGCAAATGATGGGCTTGAAGTTCCTGATAAATCTTGGTTGATAGCATATGAAGTAATGTTAGCCGCATTACCTGATATACTACCTGAAACTAATGTTCCTGGTATTGTTCCATCGACTAAAACTCCACTTGAATTAAATCTCCATCTCCAAGTAACATTGTTGAATTGAACCCCCGCAGAACCTCCTGTTGATACAAGGAAAGAAGAGGAATAATCATTAAATACAATACCTGCATAAGAGTTTGTTGCTCCTGTTACTGATATAGATCCATTAGAACCAAATGAAATACCATTAGTTACAACCCTATTAATTGTAGTAGGGAAGTTACCTGCATGATAAACAACATTTGAATTATATGTAAGTGAAGAACCATCATCAGACAACAAGCTATTTCCTACTGTACTTGAAGTAGCAAACTTAACAATTCTATTAGTAGTTCCCGAAGTAGAAATAGAAGTTCCAGAAGAACCAGATGTTCCAGAAGCTCCTGAAGAACCTGTTGCTCCGCTTGAACCCGAAGTTCCATTAGCACCCGAAGTACCTGATGTACCGCTAACTAAATCTACTACATTGATTGTACCTGCTCTATTAGAGTCATTTTCACTTGCATAATATAATGTTGAAGGTGCATTTAATGCAACTTTCCAACTTAATTTACCTACTGATGTTCCGTTTGTTGTAACACCTGTGTTATATGCATCACCAGTACCTGTTCCTTGTACTGTTTTAATATAAAAAGGATCACCTGTAGAGTTAATATCAAATGAATAAAATTGACCTCTTACAACTGTTATTGTTTTATTATCATCTCCATCAACTCTATATGCCGAAGTTCCAATATTAGTAACAGAAAATTCATGAACAGTAGGAGTTAATCCCGATGAACCTGAAGAACCTGAGGTTCCACCAGTTCCTCTTGTTCCTGAAGAACCTGATAATCCTGATGAACCCGAGCTTCCTGACACACCACTTGTTCCTGAAACTCCCGAAGTACCCGATACACCACTTGTGCCTGATACCCCTGATGTACCTGAAACACCCGAAGTACCTGATGTACCATTTACCCCTGAAGTTCCGCCCGTACCTCTTGTACCAGACGATCCAGATACACCCGAAGAGCCACTTGTACCTGAAACTCCACTTGTTCCTGAAACTCCTGATGTACCTCCAGTACCCGATGTACCTGATACTCCAGAAGAACCCGAAGTACCCGATACTCCCGATGTACCAGAAGCTCCAGATGTTCCTCCTGTACCAGAAGTACCATCTATTCCTGAGGTTCCGCTTGAACCTGTAGAACCTGAACTACCTGTAGTTCCTGATGAACCCGTGGAACCAGAAGTTCCGCTTTCTCCCGATGAACCAGAGGTACCATTAGCACCAGATGTTCCATTAGTTCCATTTGCACCACTCGTACCTGATGTTCCTGTTACACCCGAAGTTCCCGAGGTTCCTCCTGTACCAGATTTACCTTCACCCACACCAAATGTAAATGTAGCCTTACCTGTTAAAGCAACCGTAAATGTTATGGTTGTTTGATTAACAGAGTCTGAATGTATTTCTTGAGGAATGATTACATATCCGTTATCATTATAAATTTGAACTACAGGATATTCTATACCTAAATTATGAGTTACTACCCATGAAGTAGAAGCAGATGTTTGGTTATGAAAATAAGCATCACCTGTTGTAGTTCCTGATGTACCTCCAGTACCTGAACTTCCAGATGAGCCCGATGAGCCACTTGTGCCTGAACTTCCAGATGTTCCTGAACTACCACTACTACCACCTGATCCTGCTGTACCATTAGTACCAGATGTTCCTGAAGAACCGCTTGAACCTGATGTTCCGTTTGTTCCCGATGTACCTCCAGTACCTGAAGTACCACTAAGTCCTGATGAACCTGATTGCCCTGAAGAACCTGATACGCCACTTGTACCAGACAAACCAGAAGATCCTGATGTTCCATTTAATCCCGAAGTTCCAGACAAACCTGAAGAACCTGAACTACCTGAAGAACCGCTTGTTCCATCTAATCCAGAAGATCCTGAAGTTCCTTCCAATCCATCAGCACCAGATGTTCCTGAACTACCTGTCTCACCTGAAGAACCTGATGTACCTGAACTACCAGTATTTCCTGATGAACCTGAGGTTCCATCATTGCCTGATGTACCTGAACTACCAGATGATCCTGATGTTCCATCAACTCCAGAGGTTCCACTTTCTCCCGATGAACCAGAGCTTCCACTTGAACCTGATGAACCACTTGAACCCGAACTTCCAGAAGTACCACCCGTGCCACTCGTTCCATTGGCACCCGATGTTCCTCCCGTACCTGCGGTACCATTAGTACCCGATGTTCCTGAAGATGGTGCTATTTCTTTATTGTATAAAACACCACTTGCGGTATCTACTACAACATATGAATTTAAGCTATTATTTGTAGATAAAGAATCAATAGATAATGAACCAGTAATTAATAAATCACCTTCTATATTTACTGAACCTGATATATCTAAATCATATTCAGGGGTACTCTTGTTAAGTCCTACTGCACCACTACCAGATATTGTTAAAACATGTTTATGAATTTCACTATCTGTAGCTCCAACAAATAAAATTATATCTGGAGATGTAGCAGAAGATGCATTACCTATATATAATTTTTTACCTGTGGAATAAATATAAGCATCGTTTGAAGCTCCTATTGAACTTGTATTTTCAATATATCCATTACCATTTATACCCATGTCAATGAAGAATTCTGTTTCATCTCCATTGTTAGCGGTTGCTACTATATCAGAAGAAGCAGTTGCCTCTGCGTTATAGTTTTGAATATTAAATTGAGTATAATTGTTTACGTTTGCCCTTGCTGAAATAAGATTAAATGAATCCGTATTTCCATAATCTACAAGTAACTTTTCAGGGTTTTCTTCATTTGAAAAGTTATTTCCAATAATAAAATGACCATCTTTAGTAAGATTCATTTGTTTTGAACCGCTACTATAAAACAAGACATCATTGTATGATAATGTTCCGATAATTGGATCAACTAAAGGAATCAAGTGCATGTTTCCCTTTGTAGACCATAATTCAGCACTTACCGCATCCGCAACTCTTGATGCTGTAATAGCGAAAGATGCTGTTCCTTGTAAAGAACCAGTAAAATTACCTGTAATTGTACCACTTTCAACATCAAGATCACCAGATATTAATTGATTTCCTACAAAGTTATTAGAACCTGTTGTAGCGTAATATGAAGAATCTTGGCCATCTAATAAGTTTGAATTTAATGCATAAGACGAAGTAACTGGTACGTTTGTAGCATGTGAGGCTGTTAAAGCATATGACGAGCTTAATGCACTCAATCCATATGATGCAGTAGCAACACTCATGCTACTTGTTTGGTTTGCTGTAATAATAGAGCTATTATTTACAAATCCAGAACCAGATATATACACAGAACCAGTGAATTGATGCGTGTCATCTGATGTATCACCAAATTTAGTTGATCCTGATTGATATAATACCGAAGATGATACGAAGTTTACATGAAATTCTTTAGCGGTAATTGTTCCATCTACATAAATACTGCCTGTAATTGAAACATTAGAATTTACTTCTAAGCCACGATTAGGAGATATTGAGGCAGATACGCTACCACTACTAATTTTATTTAAACTAAGGCCACTTACAGCCTCTGCATTAATGTTTGTAATACCTGATCCATCTCCTACAAAAGAACCTGTAAAGTATGATGCTGTTACGTTATTAGATACTCTTAAAGATCCTGTTACAGATGTGTTAGAGTTTATGTTTAATCCCTCTAAAGATACAGATGCAGTAACGCTACCTGTTGAAATTTGATTTAACGCTAATCCAACAACACTACTTGCGGGAATGTTAAGTAATCCCGAACCATTTCCTACAAAAGAGCCACTAAATGAACCTGTAAATGAGCCTGAATATGCCTCTAAAATTAATAATCTACTATTAAAACTTCCTGATGCTACTGCATATGAAGAAGTAAAACTATTAAATGATGAAGTAAGACTATTATACGAAGAGGTAAAACTATTAAATGAGCTTGTAGTCAAATAAGCCTGTAAATCTGTTAAATTAGACAGAGTAACAATAGATTCCCCTGAACTATCGGATTTTTTAATGAATACTCTACCATCATAGGTATTCATTGCAATTTCTCCTAAACCAAGTTGTAGGGTAGTGGGTTCGTTACCAGGTACTGCTGAACGCAGAAAATAAAGAATTTGGCTCATATATATGACATTTACTCAGGTAGTATATACTACTTCTTATAAATATCAAGAATGAACTAAAACGTACCTAAATCGATAATAGTTGGAGTATCTTTATCACCAAAGGTGTCAAGATTTTTGATAGATATTGAACCTGAAGATATATTAGAAGCGTCTTGTACATCCATTGATCCTGACAAAACTAATCCATTTTCATATTCACCCGTTTGAATAATTGTAGCGGCACCGCTTACTATTAAATTACCCGTGAAGATAGTTCCTCCATTATTTGTACTAAAACCCGCTATTTGTGTAATATCTATTTGTGCCATATTATGAAAACTTTCCTATTGCTGTAAATTCAAATGTATCTTTAAATGCATAATCTAAAAGGACAGGGTTTATTGTAAGAACACAATTGTTTCCTACCTGAGCAAAAGATACTATTCCTGATTTTGGTACATAAATACCATTAACAAAGAATGTAAAATTATCTAAACTTGTTGGAGGCAATCCTGTTGGTGCCGCCAAAATACTTTGATTAGGGAATGTTGCTGTTGCACTTGTTGTGTACTGACCCGATACCTGCTTGTTAGTTCCCACATATGTAACAATAGCTGCATTAATTGCTGTACTATCTTGTTGCGGTTCTGGTTTTCCAGGCTTAATAGTTTTAGGAATGCTACCAGCCCTCATATTGATATCTTCCTTACCATTTAATCCAACCTCTAATCCAAAAGAAATTGTAGACTTGCTATAAACTCTTTTAGCACCTGCCATTTCTCTTATTAGATTATTATTTATAAAGTATCCATTAAGAGTAAGAGTAAAAGTTGTCTTAGCAACTCTATCTTCACCGGAAGTAACTTCTACTACTTGCTGATAGTTTTCTATATTTGCTTTGAATTGAAATTTATTAGGTTGCCCCCAATAAGCATCTGAAACAAAATTTATATCCTCAACAATCTTATTATTTTGCTCTACATAATCAGTAATAAGAACACAACTATAAGTAACAGTAACATAATCAGGAACTGCTACTAATTTGTATTCCTCTGATGGACTCGTATTGAATATCTTTCCGTATGGAGTATATTGATTTTTTCTATTATATTTTGTCTTGAATAAGTGAAAATTATGGATAACATTACCATCTAATTTATTTCCCATTATTCTATTCTTGTCAAATCCATTTCTTTTATAGATTATAACAGGAGATAGTAATTTTCCATTCTTATCACGATACATACCATCCTTTTGCAAAGATGACCACATAGCAGGAGAACCATACATGATTGGAACATTAACTCTATGTCCATTTTGTTGTATAGATGGCTTTATTTTATTTGTAAAGTAATATTCTACCGCCTCATCTATATCTTTTAATCCAATAGAAAGATTATCTACCTCATCTTGATTTGGAGAAGAAGCTAATTCATTCGCACGATTTAGGGTACTTATAGGTGGCTGATAAACACTATTTCCCCCATCAGCAGATGGTAAATAATCTGCTTTATTATTAGATGCGTTAGGTACTATAGGTTTTAATTTATTCATTATTGATATTGTTGTAATCCTAATTTAGCAGGGTTTGTTAAATGTGCATCACAAATAATAGAAAAGCTTGAACCATATTTCTGTAGGTAATCAAGATACTGATATTCTGGTACCTTACCACCTATGTACTGATTCTCATTAACATTATCAATATGATAGTAATCTTCGTTCCAAAGCACTATATCTCCTCTTTCTGGGACTATATTTGCTTCAATAAGGTGTTGTTTAAGAAATCCAAATCCGATACCTCTACTAACATTTTTTAAATCATTAAAATCAGAAGTGGTAAAATCATTTGAAGTTATTAAACAAGTTATTAATACAGGATCTAAAAATGATTTAGTTCCACTTGTTTCTCCATAGATATTTGTTTCCGAATTTTCTAAAGATAACTTATAGTATCCTACCTTTTGTTCTATAATATTAGACAAAAGTTCTTTATTCATTTTATTGAATAGTCCGATATCTCTTTGACCAAAGAATAATGCCATATTAGTAGTTTCTTATCTTTTTAAGAGTATGGGTTCTAACAATCATAGCAAGAAGACCTTCTATTTTCTTTTGTTGAATTGCTATTGATCGTATTCTATTTAAAGCTTCTTTTGCCCCACCAGCCCCAATAAATTTAATTCTAACTAAAACATAGTGATGTCTATCATTAGATTTAGCATGAAGAATATCACTTGGTAATAGAGTTAATACAACAACCCCTTCTATTGCTCTAATTTGATTATATATCTCAACCGCATTTTCATCCGATTTCATCTTAAGAATGATTTGGACTTTAAACATTTGAAATACTTCTAAAAGTAATTTTGCTAACTTCATATTAATAAATATATATCGACAAAGGAACACCACCTAAAGTATCCTTTAAAAATTGGCTTTCTTGTTGTCTTTTCTCTAATTGAGTTTTTCTTGAAGTCTCTTCTAATGTATTTCTTAAAGCCTCAATCAAAGCAGTTTTTTCGGCATTAGCGGCTGATATTAAATCAGAATAATTAACATTTACCGTGTTTCCAGGTATTGGAGTACTTGAATATTTACCTCTTACATATCCCAACATTTCTTTAGCTAAAGCCAAAGTATACTGATATATCCATTGCTTTCCAATTGGATTTATTTGATTATAAACAGGGGATGTATAGGGTACATTTGAAATATTAGTAACTTTTGTTCCATCTGTATCAATAAATGCTTGATTTCTTTCATCCAAATTTACATACTCAATCCAAAGTTTAGTTGCCGATAGTGGTCTTGGGAATATTTTTAGAACATTATCAATAACTTCAAAAGAGAATCCTGATTTTCTAACTTGATCGTTAAATTCAATTGCTTGAAGTTTTAACATGTCATAATAAACAGGCATTAACATAAAGTTAACTTCGGGTGACATCGAACCAAATCCAAAGTTATCTAATAATCCTTGGAATCCAAGACCAGTTGTAGCATATGGGTCAAAGTAACGCATGATAGCAGGAGGTGCCTCATGAAATATTCTTTTTATTTCAACGGATCCTGATATTAAATCTTTTAAATCATATGTCTGTTGGTCAATTGAAATGTCAATTGATGCCGAATGTTGAGGAGTTGTCCCGCCTACGCCAGCTTCACTACCATATGTAGAAGCAATTCTGATTTGAGTTCCTAAAGTTGGTACTTGAAGTTGGTTATTTAAAACTGAACCTGTTGAATTACCTTCAATTGAAAGATAGTTGTCTCTTATCTTATAATTGTATACTTCATTTCCATACACATTTACAGCCTCCTCAAAAGCGGAATAAAATGAACCAGATTGAAGTTCAACTTCCATTATTGGATATCCAAGTCTTGTTGCACAAAATCTTGCTACCTTAGGGGCATCGGCAATCCATTCGGAATCGTTAATGTAAAATCCAAAAGGTACGCTTTCTGTTGTAGGTGTTTGTGGAAGGTTGTCCCAAATAACTATATCAGCCATTAGTATAATTTTAGTATGCTTCTTACAAATGGATCTCGATAGTTTTCAAGTAGTTCAACTGACTTAAAATTATCAATTTTTCCATCTAAATCTATTAATCTTTTGAAACCTGATTTAGTATAATCTTTCAATGCTATTTGATCTGTATCTCCTGTAAATACTATTCTACCTGTTTTACCAAGTCGAGATAATATCATTTTCATTTGAAGCTCAGTAACATTCTCGCTTTCGTCAACAATTAAAAAATCATTTACCGTTATACCTTGAATAAAACCAAGTGGCATAATTTCAATGTCATTTTCAGCAATCATTTTATCTATCTTAACCTTATCATACATCTGATACATGTTATGTATAATTGGTAGAAAATAATATTGCAATTTCTGCTCCGCACTTCCCTTTAGATATCCAATATCTTCAATTGGAACTGCTGGTCTTAATATGTAAATTTTATTAACCTCTTTTTTAAAAAACATGTTTAGAGCTGCTCTAACTGCTACAAATGTTTTTGAAGTTCCTGCTACCCCATGGAGTGCTACAACTTTATTTTCGTAAATGTGTTTTGTTGCTTCTTTCTGTTCTTCTGTTAATTGTAGTTTAAACTTAATTTCACCTTTTGGTCTTTTTCTTTCAGCGATTGAAAGCTCAGTCTTTTCTAATAACATGTTTTCTATCATATAGGCTATAAACTTTATTATAAATATCTATAAACCTAATAAAGATGCTTAAACAAAAAAAAGAGGTCACAAAATGTGACCCCTTCTTTTCATCTAACTAAAACTTCTAATTATAGAGAGTTCAAGCCGCTGATGATAACCTTACCAAAGAATTCTGGACGAACCATTTTCTTACCGTAACGAGTCATAAGACCTTTACGAGGTGTGAAAGTATTTGGATCGTACAACAATGGAGTCATCATTAATGGAATGTATGGAGCATATACCGCACCAGTCTCCAAGAATTGACCACCTTTGTAACCCATCAAGATAACATTTTCAGTCATGTATGGGTTCTTGTATACTTTGTAACGGTTAGACAATGAACCAATCTTCTGTACTCCGAAGTTGAATTCATCTTTGTTACCATCACCATCAGTAGCAAATCCTGGGATTGATTCTAATACAGTAGCAACTGTAGGAGAAACCAACATCCAGTTAGCACCACCACGAAGAGTTAACTGAGCAATCTTGTTAGATGCTTTTTGTAACTTAGTTCCTAAAGTTTGGAACCATTGTCCTTGTGAGTTGTAGTATCCACCTGCATCAGCACCTTTTTGAGTGAATGATGTATTGTCAGAAGAGATAAACGTGTTGTTGTTTGCAGACCAGTACTCCTTAACCAATGCGTTCTCGATTAACATGTTAATCAATTCCATATCAATTTCCATAGCAACGTGTTGAGACAACAATGAAGTCAATTCAGCCTCAGCGTCCATTGCATGGTATGCATTGAAATCTTGAGCGAATTCTGGAGTCCATTGTGCTTTCAATTTACGAGTCTCAGCAACGATGAATTCAGACTTCATAGAGATGTTGAATTCAGGGATTGTGATAGTAGAAGCAGTAGCATCTTCGAAGTCACCACGAGCGTTATCTTTAGTAGCTTTAGTGTAATATAAAGTTACAGCAGAAGAAGCAGCAGTAATGTGTGCAGATGAAGTTACATAGAATACAAATGTATTATTTGAAGCAATGTAATCAGAGTAAGCAGGCAATACTGTAGCAGCATCGATTGTACCTGAAGCACCAGCAGATCCTGAAGTTGGTAAGAAACCACGAGAAGCGTTAGCATCCAAAGCAACACCAGCCAAAGAAGCAGAAGTTACAGTGATTTTCTTGATTTGACCAGCAGCTACTGAAGCAGAAACAGCATCATCAAAGTTTACATCAGCCCAAGAAGCAGTTGTAGCAGCACCTGTAGAAACAGAAGCAGAAGCGTTATTCAAAGAATAACCAAAGCGTTGCATACCAAAGTTACCACCTGTTGGAGGAACTGAAGTTACGTTAGGATGCTCATCAGCAGTTGAACCATATACAGAGTTACCTGCTGTAAATAATCCTTTAGTGTTACCATATTTGAAATCCAAATAGAAAATCAAACCTGCTGGCAAATTCATTGGTTGTACTGCTAAAAATTCTTTTGCAGAGATTTCAGCAAACACACGTCTTACCAAAGGTAAAGCGATACCAGGCCATTGCTCACCAGTTCCTGTTGAGAAAGTTGCACCAGTACCAGTTGAAGATTGCTCAACCAATAAACGCTTTGCTTGGTTCTCTAACAAAGAAGCTACAGTTGTTTTGTCATGACCACCTAAACCTTCAAGTAAGCCATATTTTTCCCACTTAGACGATAAACGCTTTGCTTCGTCTTGCTGAGATTGGAAGTTGTTAGAAGATTCTAACAATTGTTGCATGTTATTCATTTTTACTTATTATTTATTATAGTTAATTAATTGTCTAAACCGAGCTACAACAGGATCTAATTCTACAATGTTTGAAGAAGTAGATGTTCCAGCTGCTTTTGAAGCAAAACTTAAAGACTCTTTTAATGCAGTCTTCTTAGTAGATTTTTTAGTAGCCAATCCTTCTGATAAAGTGCTGTAAACAAGCTTAGCTTCTTTAGGAGTACTTACCTGATCAAATGACTTAATAATCTTAATTTTTTGAGACTCACTCAATGAATTGTTCTCCATGAACAACTTGTTGCTATAAAGCAAACGAGAATTCAATAAGTTAATCTCGTGTAACTCAGATTGAAGATGCTTAATAACTTTGTAAGCTTCTTCGATTTCTTCGCTAACTTGTTTTTTAGAGCTCTTAGGAGGCTTAGGACCTCTGTCCTTCATACCCTTGTCTTTCCAAGTTTTTCCTTCTTCTAACTCTTCCTCACCTTCATCTTCGCCTTCAGCTAATTCAGCAAGTAATTCCTCTAAATTAATAGATTCATCTTCTTCCATCATTCCTGCTTGGTCATCTGCTGGTGGGTTTACATCAGCTCCGAAGTTATCGCCCATTGAATCGCCAGCTTGATCGCCTTGGCCATCTTTATCTGATTCATCTCCGCCTGCCATTTCTTCATCAACAATTTGTTGAATCAAGTCTTTCAACTCTTGAACTGTCATTTCTCCGATTTCTTCGTTTTCTTCTTCGGCTCCTTCGCCTTCTTCAGCTCCTTCTTCTTCTTCAGCTCCTTCCGGTGCTTCTTCTGCTTCTGGTGCCTCTTCCTCTTCTTTTCCAGCTTCGAAAAACATTCCTTTTTCTTCTGGTGGTCCTGGTAATTCATCCTCTTCTTCTTCGCCTTCTTCTAACTCATCTGCTTCGTTAAGTTCTGCTAAAATTTCATCAAGGTTGAATTCTTCTTCTAACTCTGAAGAGTTTTCTTCTAAATTTTCTACTTCTTCAAGTTCTTCCTCCTCGTTAACTTCCATTTCTTGTAACTTTGCAGCTATCATTTTTTGGAGTTGTGGGGCGAAAGATTCTTCAAGAACTTCTTTTGCTTGAGCATAAGCACTCTCACGAACTGCTTTAGCATCAGCAATAGCTGTTTTTAATAAATCTGACATTTCCTAAATTTTTTTTGGGAATCTAAGCTTATTTGATATGAAAGCTTAATAGAATTTCTTTGTTGTATAACTAATACCATATGGGATGGTATATTGCAGTCAAGAATAAATATATAGTTATATACAAAAAAAGCTACTTTTTTTTATGAAGTAGCTTAATTTTTTTATATTTTATGTTTTTTTGTGCTTTTTCCTATATAGAACAAGAACAAAATCCCTTACTACACAATATATCCGTAATAATTCCGTTTACTTTTCCGTATGGATTTACTGAATTTACAAGTAATCCTTCCTTTAAAGAAAGATATGCAGAGGGAGTAGATGGGGTAGAAACTAAATCAAAACAAAGTAAAGAATAATCATTTTGAACTTCTACAGTTTCTCCAATTTGTTGAACTGATCCCATTCCTCTTGAGGATATACCTACAGGAATTCTTTTTTTCACTAATTCTTTAGCGATTCTTCCTGCTGGAGTATCTAATAATTCTAAATCACCCCAAACTTCGTTACCCTTCCACCAGATATTTTTAATCAAGTGGCAAACATTATTCAAGTTAATAACGCTACTTTCAGGATGATCCAATTCACCCAAAGCACGATTAGCTTTAACAGATTCATTGATGTAAGTTTCAATTTCTCTCTCTAAAACAGGCTTTGGATAATTTCTATGATTACCATTAATTCTTTCTGCCTCATGTATTTTACCCGATATAATAACGCCACCATCAGACATAACTCTTGCCTCCATCAAGGAGTGAGATCCGTTATTAATCTGCTCTACTAATAAATTAGCCATTCTTATTTTATTATATCGTTCAATAATTTTTTAAGAGACTCCTTAACAGGCATCAATCCATTTAATTTATCTATTAAATTAGATGCCGTTGCCTCTCTCATTTCATGAGCTTCTTGTTTAGAATCATCTTCACCAGCAGTCATGTCAGTATAGAAGTTAGAATTCTTATTTAAATTTTTAAGAACGATTGCTTTCGCCTTCTCTACATCTCTTAAACCTTTTTTAGATTGTAATTCTAATTCGTAGTAAATTCCCTTTTTATATTCGTAAGGATTTACATGATCAATATCTTTTTTAGGTTGTTTTGACTCTTTTAAAGTTTCATTAACGTAATCAGTAGTTGGTCCTAATTCATCTGCACCTAAACCATAATATCCACCAATATCATTAACTAAATCAGAGGTTAATTTATCTCTATTAGCCTTAAGAAAAGATTTTACCTTTTCAACATCCCCAAAGCTTTTAGCTCTTGAACCTATCTGGTCAATAACTTGCTTCATTGTCATAGGAGGAGTATATTCCTCATCCTCATCTCTAAAGTTTTCCGTTTTAACCTGCTCTAAAGATTCAAAAAGCAATTGCTTGCTCTTAAGTATTTTAACAGTTTCATCAAATGAGTTTAAAGGAGAGAAGAAACGATTAATACGAGAATCTTTTCTTACTTGAAATAAGAATTGATTCTTTGTAATCTTGTTTTCTTTTAAATCTTGATATAATTTCTGTATGTTCATTTCTTTATTTTTTTCCTATTTTTCTAATCTTTAAACCCATTTCTATCATTTTGTTAGAAACTTCATTCAGAAACTCTCTATTTTTCTCCCAGTAAGCTTCTTCTAAACCATCCGATTCATTGAGTCTTGTTATGTGAGAATAAACATCTTCAATCTCTTTTAAAGATTTTTTCAAATGTAAAAGGCTACGCTTTTTCTTGGTAGTTCCCGAAACCTTACTTACTTCCTTTATGAACTTTCTATAAGATACTTCATTAAGTACTACTTGTTTAATCTCGGCCTTATTCATTATCTAATAGATTTTATTTCTTTAATCAATTCGTAATATTGAAGAACAGCTAAAACGTGATGATCTTTAACTGAATCTTTTTTGCTAATAGGTTCGATATTACTTAATACCTCTGTAAGTTTTACCTTAGTTACTTCATCCTTAATGTTTTTGGATAATTCAGATAAAATTTTAACCGCCTTAGCTAATTCTTTATTTAAGAATTCTTTTAAATTCTGGGTATTAGTAATGTTATTGATGTATTCTTTTAAAACAGACTTTTGCTCATCTGCAAGATTAGAATACTTTTTGTTAAAGCTTTCAACCAGCATTTTGTAAGCAAGTATTCTTGTGGCTTTATCGCTCTTAATATACTCTTCTAAAACTTGATTTTGAACCGAATCTTTATTTACATCATTCTTAGTAAGGAATTCTAATAATGTAATCTTATTATTAATTACTTCAGAAGGCTCAATGAAATCTGATGAATTAGTAGATTCAATTAGATTATATAGAGAAGCGTAAATTTTGTAATTATCTACTTTAGCTTTAAAGAAATCTTCTAAATCATAACTTTCCTTAATCTCTTTAACAAGACTATACTTTTCCTTTTTTAATTTAGTCTTATTAATCTTCTTAGATACTTCTAAAATAGTAGAAATAAATACATCCGCTTTTGATTCATTCAATTGTTTTGAATGTATTAAAGTATTATAAAGCTTATATTCTTTAGAAATTTCGCTGTTCTTATAGAATTTGTTTATAATCTCGATAGATTTACTATCCTTGTTAGATAAAATATCTGATGCCAGTTGACGTACTAACAACTCATATATTAGCCCAGTATTTTTAACTTTATTGTGCTTTATTTTCATCACTATTTGGTATACCTCTCGTATAAATATTAATAAATATTATAAATCCTTAATATTAGATTCTGATAATAGATGTTTTTCTCCATCTTCTTTATTCTTATCCAAGAAAATGTTTATTTTACTCATGTCATTTTCTTTTAATGATAGCGGAGAACCACCTTTAAATGTAACTTTCTCTGGTCCTAATTTAACAGGAGAACCCATTTCTTTAGATCCGATAGGGTCTCTTCCGAATGAACTATCCTGTGTTCCATACATAGAAACATTTTTAATAGGTCTTCCAACATCATTTGTTTCATCGAATCCATCAGGCAAACCTTTATCTTTTAATCTATCACGACCATAAAGAGAAGCTAAATCATGTGGAGTTCCATAAGATTCACCAGATTCGTATGGATCATTTCCTTCATTTTCAATTTGAGTAAGTCGGAAAATCCGTTTTTTATCTTCAATAATCAAGTCACGCATTTCGGCAACTTGGTCTTCGCTCATTTCAAAAATTCTATCGTAAATCCAATCAGAAGAAACAAGATTACTTGAAACTAAATCTTGAGCAAGAGATACTTTTTCTTTCCATAAAGCAATCTTCTCTTGTTGGTAGATTATTGATGGAGTTGTTAAGCTTAATTCAAAATTAGTAAGTCTTTCATCTGTATATCCCTGAACATATAAATGTATCAAAGCGATACGAGTTAACTCACTAACAACAATACTTTGAAGTCTTTCAATTGTTCTACCAAAACGAATATCTTCAGCAGCCAATGTTGCTTTACCAGATAAATCCTTCTCATATCCAAAGAAAGCCTTTGGAATCTTAAGGGCGGCAAGCAATTTATCTCTTAAATAATTAACGTCTTCAATTGCATTGTATTCTAATCCTTTTGCAGTATCAATTTTTGTTGTAGAATCACCACCTCTAACAGGAATATAAAAATCCTCCAAGGCATTCATCATATTATAACGCAAATTGTACTCACCTGTTTGTGGATCAACGAAAGGAGTTTTCTTCATCTTGTCAACAGTCTTCTTCATGAAGCTATCAACTTCATTTGGAGGAATCGCTCCAATGTTGATGTAGAATACACGCTTTTCGGGAGCTCTCATGATACGATGTATCATCATTGCTTCCTCCATTAAACTTAATTGCTTGTATATTTTTCTTGCAGGCTCAATATATGAACGACCAAAAGGTAGATATCTTGTATCAGCAAGCAATCTAAAGTGAGCAATTTCAAAGTTTTCGTATCTTTTCTTTAAATCATTGGTATAACCAGTATGATTTTCTTCTGGTCCTAACGTAAAATAGATTTCAGTTGGATTTCCAAGCTCATCTCCTTCATGACGAGTTACCTCATGAGGAGGCAAAGGAAGGGCATTATAAATACCAAACCCTTCTTTCACATGAAGATACACATAATGATCTCCATACTTACACATGTTTCTAATCCAAGGCCACAAAGTGTACTCGATATTTAAAACATCATAAAATAAGTTGTATAGAATACTTTGAATCTTATCATCTGAGCTTCTAATTTGAAGTATTTCTTGATTTTCATTCTTCAAAGTACACTCATCAGCAAGTACATCCAATGCAGAACTGATAATTGCATCAGTATCCATTGTTTCGTAATCTCTGTATAGTTGCTGTCTGACAATACTATAATTACTTGGGTAATCATACATTGATGAATAATGTACGGAATGAATTTTTCCATACTTATCCATAAGAGTATTAGACTGCTTATTACCTAATGCTTGAACTCTTTCGATATCAACGGCACGAAGCTGATTTCCTCCAACATTTCTAATTATAACGCTTGTACCAAAGAGTCTCTGAAGTCTTCCATACAAACTGGTATCTATAGCCATTTTACTTAATTATCGGTTTATTTATAAATATATTAAAATAACCAAGAGTTATCTTTATATTGTTGCATTATAGGATTTTCTGTAGAACTACCTCCATAAATTGCAGCTCCGCTATCAATTGCAGAACCTTCTAAGCCTGTAACATTTCTATTAACAGTAAAATTATTCAAAGCATGTCTTGTAATATCAAGGTTTGCCTTTCTAAATCTAATAGCAGTATCTCTTAAATAAAGACCGATTGCCATAGACATAACCAAGTCATCATTATACGCTTGTTGAGCCTCTGCCCTGCCATTTTTCCAAATAAATGTTCTCATTTCTGATACCAATCTTGGGGAATATATCTTTACTTGCTTATCTTTTACATACTCTCTAAACTTTTCAATTATTAATGGTCTTGATTTTGTACTTGTTACGAATCCTGGAGTAAAATTACCTGGATTATTATATCGGGCAATCCATTCTTCTTGTGTAAGTATTTCAGTTTTAGGAGAATAATAGAAATTTCTATAATCTCTTTCTAATAATCGAGTAATAACGTCCCAACCAATACTTGAATTCTCTACAACAAGCAATGCATCGTTATATTCAGTTGCTAAACTATACAAGAAGTTAGCATAATCAGGAGTGGAAATATGAGATTTATATTCAGCAACCTGCTTCATAGTCTCAATTTCAATTACATGACAAGCCGAATAGTCTTTTCCATCTCCACGAGCCACATCGGCAACCACCATATAGTCTTTTGAATATATTGGGTATTCCCAAATCCATAAAGCATGATCAATACCTCTTTTATCAATTGGCTGAATTACATTTGCTTCGTAATATTCAAGATGATCAGTTTCAAATACAGTATCACCTGATGCTAAAAAGTCACAATCACACTCTTGGCCTGCTAATTTTACACCTAAATCTTCATCTTGCTTCTTACGCCATGTAATATCTCTTTCAGGATGAACATCCCATCTAAGTCGAATAGGTAAAAAGTTGTTTTCTCCAAGTTCTGCCTTTGACCACATTTGGTGAAACCAGTTACCAATACCATTAGGAGTTGACAAAACAATAGCACCACCACCCGTTGATAGAGTTTGTTGCGATGATGCCCAAATTTCTTCTACGCCATCAATAAAAGCTGCCTCATCTATAACTAAAAGAGATACTGCCTCTGAGCGGCCTGAGTCTCCCGCTGCCGAAACGGCTTTAATTTGGGATCCATTAGCTAATTTGAGAGTTAGTTTATTAGATTCTTGTGGTTTTTTAGAACCTTTCAACCAATTTGGCAAGTTATCATACATAAACTTGACCTTGGTGACCATGTTCTTGGCCGTTTCCTGCTTGGTTGCAAGTACAAGTACGTTCTTATCATTGTTAAATAGCATTAACCACAAGGCATATCCAGCACTAAGCGTAGAAATACCTAATTGTCTTGACTTTAATATCAAAGAAAACTGATTATTCTGCAACAAATGCAGAACTTTTCCTTGAAAATCATACAAATTAAATGGGATTGTGCCTTTAATTGGGTGCTGAATCATGCAATATTTCCGCATGAAGTGGGCAGGATCAAGGACACACTTGATATATTCCTGCCGTATTGCTATTTTAGTTAACTCTTGTTCTGATAGTTCTGCCATATGTAACTATTTATTCCCTGTGTTTCAGGACTAAATTTATAACTGGCCAAGTAAAAAACCTAAGCCGAAACAAACCCCGATTGCAATATTAGATCTAAGCTTTATGCTCATAATCTTTTTATTCAACATACTGATTTGTCTATCAGAACCTCTTATAATAACATCTTTTTGAGAGATTATTCCCTCTTGATTTTCAATAATGCTCTTGTAATTTATCTCTTTTTTCTCTAAATTACTAATTAGGTAATCTTTAATTTGAATTTTTTCATTCAATACTATAATAGAATGATTAGCAACATCTAATTGAGCCTTGTATCCTTTACCAAGCTCGATGTCTTTAATCATTGCCTTTACCGTTGGTACACTAATAGAGATTCTATTTGTAGTATCAGTTAGGGAAACGCTCTCCGTAGTTGTCTGACAGGTACCTTTTAAGGCTGTCAACATTAAAATTAGTGATAATATTAATCCTTTCATTGGTCTTTTCTTTAATATAAGTACTTTTCTCCTTATTATTAATCAAAACCAAATCAAGAGCCCTTGATCTTTTTTCTAATTCCTGATTTTCTTGGGTTAACTTTGAATTCTCTGTGTTAAGTGAATCAATTGTATGTCTCATTTTAACAATCTCTGCCTCTGCGTTCTCCCTTTCTTTTTTAATCTCATCGGAATTAAAATTAGGAAAAAAATTAATTGCTAATACTATAATAGCAAATACGAGTACTATGCCAAGTATGGGCTTCAAAAACTGCTTATTCATCATGATTATTTTTTTGTTTTAAAAACTGCTTGAGGATCTTTTGCTAAAATCTCCTTTTTCTTTTTTTCTTGAGATGCAGGATCAAGACCGCTGATATCATAATCACCCTCATTCATTTTTTGCTTAATCATTGCTCTAAGAGTCTCTTTAAGTTTATCCTTTTTATTTTGCTTTAAATAGCTTTTACTTGGGATAGCGAAGGTGCCAGTTGAAGCAGTCGTTGACTGTTCATCTAATACAGATTTAACTAAATCTTTGAATTCTTCTAATTTCATATCGTAAATCTAAATATATTTTTTATTTTTTCCAATAGACCGTTTTATTATAAATAACTGCCTTAACATTTGGAACTGATACCGTTCTCCATCTTGATGCTTCTGGTTTTGCTTCTCCAGCTGCATTTTTAAGACCAGAATCCATTGTAACAGAACTCTTAGTTGCTAATATAGGCACCAAGTCATATGACTTTAATTTATCACTTGTTAAGCCATATTTAGCACCCCATTCTCCAGGATATTTCATTACAGGCTTTCCATCTACATTAGTTACTTTAACACCATCATCATCTCTGACAGGTGTTCCCATGTAATATTTTTTATCTTGACCTCCACCAAAAGACCTGTTAATTGAACCAATTTGTCCTGAAAGAACTCTTGGTTTACCATTGGATTTCTTAGTATAAATAATAGTGATAAACTTACTTCCTATCTTCTTAGCAACTTCATCATTCTTTATAGTAACGTCTCCTGTATTATGTAATATACTTCTAATCTGATCTTCCGAAGCGTTTTTAAATGAATATCCAGCCTTACTAAGAACCCTAATCATCTTAGCCGTGTCATTTTTAGTCACATCCCCCTTAATATTAATGATATTGTCAGGATCCTTTGGAGCAGGGTCTACCTTTGTTGATGTATCTACTCCATCTGGCTTTGTAACCGCAGAGGTTGGAGCAACTGCAACATCTGTTTCTTTTGATTTATCGTCAGCAGGCTGTTGTTCTGGAGCAGGTTCTTCTTCAGGTTTAGGTTCTTCTTCAGGTTTAGGTTC
>JACCDW010865367.1_pt1 | contig 30107 bp, 21 predicted proteins | sample 7449781 | NCBI WGS metagenome assembly JACCDW01 (sample SAMN15323449, study PRJNA562643) | freshwater metagenome | isolation source: river surface water | place: USA:Blue River Watershed | collected 2017-08-18
AATAAATCCTGCACCACCAGTTATCAATATCTTTTTCATAGATTCAAATTTACAATTTTGAAATTAATTTTTGATGACTAACTTTTGACTAGAAATTATATGATTTCCATCTCCGTAAATCAACAACATATAGGTCCCTTCCGCTAAAGACAAGTTCCAATTTATTTTCGGGCCCGAAAGCTTCCAATGGTGTACAACAGAGCCATTCGGATTAATAAGCACTGCATTTTCAACACTTTCATTATTGGCAACGGATTGAATATTTAATTCCCCCACAAAGCGTGTATCAATTAGATTCGGATAGATAAGACAATTTTTATCATTAGTGATGTCATTATTCACATTTGACGGATAAAAAGCAGATTTTAGAAGGGAGTCCAAATTAAGTCGATGCAGTTGCTGTGGCGTGGTAATAATCGACCTAGTAAAATATTCATTGCTTAAATAAAAACAGGTGGTATCGCAAGCGGTAATAGCTTCTACTTGATGAAAAGGAAGATTGAGTCCTACTTTACGCTTACAGCCCCTGCTGAAATTATTTCCGATGAATTGATAATCCAGAAACAAAAAAGGTTGTAATAAGCTAGAGTAGCCACACAATACAATACGATTAGGATTTGGCAAATAGGTAGCTCCGGTAATCAAACCCTTAACATCTAAAGAATCTACAAGTATTGCGATAGCACTGTCGGCATATTTATAAATGCGATAAATATGACATTTTTCGCTTTTCCATTCTTTAGTAAATAAATAGATAGAGTCTTTTATAACGAGAAAGGCTTCGCAATCAAAATCTGTATTATTAGGACCTGCAGGAGTAAAATTATTTTGCGTAGCATATCGAAAATAGAGCGTGTCAATTCGCAAATGATTACTAAAAAGACTATCCTTCCATATTCGTAAAAAATGTAAATCCTGCCGATTTCCGCTCGCGTTATTCCCTATATCCCCAACAAAAATATACGCACTGTCTTGCTGTATTTCCTCCCAATCAATATTCAACACATGACTTAACCGAATCGAATCTGTTATGGAAGCGGTTGCAGGATTAATTATATAAAGCAACGAATCATTACTGTCATTTTGAGAATACAATTGATTATTCCACCACATCAAACCAGAACTTTCAATCAGTGTACCCGGTAAAAGCAAACTAGTATCTACTGAAACATTGATTGGAGCGTAAACACATGAACCATCGTTGCTATTTGCAGTAGGAGAATAATTTAGGGCATAAGGATCTGTACAGCCAAGTACTTGCGCTTTTGATTCGTAAAAACTTATGAATCCTAAAAGAAGTATAAGTAAATATCGCATATCGATTATTTAGAAGTAACCGCAATCATCACTCCGAACTCCCCTCCCTTTTGCAACCAATTAGCGGATGGACAATAACTACGAGAAATCGCACCGTCCAAGTATAAGGCATTTTTACAGCCCAACTTTTTAAAGTAGCTAGCAAATTCATAGAAGGTCACCTCGGTCTTCGACATAACAAAGATGACTTTATTATTCGGCATGATCCCAACTCCGTTACGAATATTCGTATTCACCGACTTCGGTGCAAACAGTGGATTTATTTTACCATTAATCACCAACATCGGTCCAGATTGCGTCGCATATTGAATTGTATCTGCTATCGCATATTGATCTGTTGGAACAATGACCGGTTTTTGATGCGTAGAAATAGCAAAAATACCATTAGGCTGCATATAAAAATTGCCAGAAGCTCCTGTGGCGCGATTCACCTTGTGCAACAATACTTTGTTTTCGATATAAAGTCCAATAGGCGCATGTTTGGTATCATACATACCTGCATTCATCAAAAAGCGAATCGTTTTACCTTCCGACTCGAGCTGTGTGATCAAATGATCAAAACTCATTAAAGGGTTCTTATCATTCCCTTTCCATCGCATCTCCACACGCTCCTTAGTTAAATCAACGACATAGCTAAGCATCCGCTCCTCACTTTTTTTGTTAAAAGCGAAAAGTGTCAGTACGATAAAACTAAACAAAAAGAAGGTACGAAGCGAAAATAACATTCTACTTATTTTGCAATGACCATGCGTCAAAAGCCTTTTTAACAGAGCCTTCACGCATTAAACATTCTTTTGCGTCTTCATAGGATTGATGTGTCTTATCCATCAACATCTTTACCCCGCGATCGACTAATTTCTCATTACTCAACTGCATATTCACCATTCGATTGCCTTCTACCCTACCTAGTTGAATCATGACACTCGTACTAATCATATTCAGTACAAGTTTTTGTGCGGTACCACTTTTTAATCGCGTACTTCCTGTTACAAATTCTGGTCCTACCGGCACTTCAATCGGGTGTTCACAAGCCGCAGCAACGGGAGAATCGATATTACAGGTGACACATCCAGTTGCAATACCTTGCTCACGACACTTATTCAAAGCCCCAATTACATACGGTGTTGTTCCTGAGGCTGCAATCCCAACTACTACATCCTTTTCGGTTATAGAATACGCTAAAAGGTCGTTCCAACCTTGATTTCGATCATCTTCTGCAAATTCAACAGCCTTGCGAATCGCAGCGTCTCCGCCAGCGATTAATCCAATGACCAAGCCATGGGGAACGCCAAAGGTAGGTGGACATTCCGAAGCATCCACAATCCCCAATCGTCCGCTAGTCCCCGCACCGATATAAAAGAGGCGACCACCCGCAAGCATTCTATCGCTAATCACTTCCACCAAACGTTGTATTTGTGGCATAGATTTTTGAACAGCTTTTGGCACAGTCTGATCTTCTTCATTCATATGCTGTAATAACTCAGCAATCGACATTTTGTCGAGATCTTGGTGATTGGATTCCTGCTCCGTTAATTTAATCATACTTAAAAATACAATGCTTAAAATTTATTATAAAAATCAATACTCCATACACTTGAACAATAGTCCTTTTTTCAGCACAATAGGCATATCATAACGACGGAGTTTATGGTAGGCTTCCACTTTAGTTTGCAAGCGTTTATCGATTATTAAACTTTCTTCACGTGCAACGAAGCGTTCTTGAAGCATAACTTGTTTATAGCGCCAATTCCAAACACCGCTGCAATAAGGCTTTGCAGTAAAAAAATTAATAAGTAGAACGATATTGAAAACAAGACCCAAAACGACACTGCTAAATAATTTTTTAGCGGAAAGCGACTCTAATTTATCCTTCCAATAATTAAAAATTAAAAACAAAAAGGGTACTCCAAAAAGAATGGCGAGTTGAAACGGCAAAGCGACAAAGGTCCGAAAGCCAATGACCCAGAATAATATGACATTGATTACAAAGGAAGCGATGATTAGAAATATATAATTTCCAAGGAGTACTTTCGCTGCACCCAAAAACTGCCGACTTGGTTGATGGCGTAAAAAAAATAGTAGTAGTGTGGCGGCACTATTCGCTAGCATCCATGGGATACTTGTCAGAATTTCAGAATCTAAAAGAAAAGGATTTGCCAATAGTATTGCGATAGCTGCGATGCGAAGTAACCCAATAAAAAATGGTTCTATCGCAGCATTCACCAGTACATCTTGGGGATCGACATATCGTTTGGAGAAGTCGCGAGCAACTTGTTGCGAGCGATGCATCCATCCATCATAATTTTGTTTCGGGGGCGCAAACTTGTCGTAGGAACGCGGTTCTAGCAATACACGTTGTGCTTCTTGCAAACGAATAAATTGCTCTTTTGCCTCCGGAGAAGGGTTTACATCAGGATGAACAGACTTCGCTAAACGACGAAACGCCTTGCGTATTTGCAAAGGCGTTGCCGTCATACTAACACCCAATAACTGAGCCGCTTCTTGACGTGTTAGTGATTTCGTATTCATTCTTTATTAGAATAATTCCCCTGTTTTGGGCAGTGCTTGTGGCACATCCATCGCCCACTCTGCAGAAAGCACATCGGAAGCAACCTTAGTGCCCACCGTACGCCATCCTTTAATTTCGCAAGTCAATTTCAAATCAGAAACATACTCTACTGCATCCGACTTTTTCTTACCAACTTTCAAACGAACCTTAGGATGAGGATGTGTAGTGGCTAATAATAACTTATTGCCATCGCCTTCTTTGATGAACAAGAATTTACTACCAAGGGTAGTCGTTTCAATTTTGAAACGCTTCATGTTATAGTTCTTTTGATCTGCATCAAAATAAAGACAAGACACAATACATTCAGGATTGAATTTCTCTACACTTACGACGTCTTTTGATTCATAACGATTCGTCAATTCGTAGTTAGTGATTTCATAATTACCATCCTTGTAAATAGCTAGAATACGATCTTCGCCAGAGAAGCTTCCCAAATACTGACCTTTACTATCTGTATTCAAACGACCTACCTCAGCATCAAACCAAATTTTAATACCACTCAACGTCGACTCCCCTTTTTCTTTAAAGGTGATTTTATGAACTGGATATTTGGTCAACTGATTACCTGCCGAAGAACGACCTTTAATTTCTAATTCAGTAAAGTCGTAATCAAACACTTTAATACGTGCGTTGGCAGTTGGCTTCAATACGACATTCACCTTTTCAGCTTCGCCATTCGCATTGCTACTAAAGTATAATACTTTTGATTTAGGATCTCCTTTTGTCAAGTCGTACTCCTTATCTCTGGTCACACCACCCGCTTGAAAACGCTTTACATAGGCAACTCCACTAGCGCCGTCTACATAAGCCATGTTATAAGTGGTACGTTCATCATTCTTTTTGAAAATTTCAATATGAATGATATCTTTCCCAACGAACGTCTTTTCAGCAACTTTCGTTACCATCATTTTACCATCCTTGCGGAAGATAATAACGTTATCTAAATCCGAACAGTCGAAAGCGAATTCATCTTTTTTCAAAGAGGTTCCGATAAACCCTTCACTCCAGTTCACATACAATTTAACATTCGCTTGCGCTACGGCAGTTACTTGAATCGTATCAAAAGTTCTAATCTCTGTACGACGCTCACGACCCTTGCCAAATTTCTTCAACAAATTCTCAAAGTAATTGATTGCAAAGTCACGTAAGTGAACGATATCATGTTCTGTTTGCTCGATGTCTGCTTCAATTCCTTGGATTAACTCGTCAGCCTTTTTCTTATCGTATTTTGAAATACGTTTGATTTTAATCTCTGTCAAGGCAACAATATCATCACGTGTAATTGCACGTTTGAATTTCTTGATATACGGCTCTAATCCTTTCTCAATCACACTTAAGACCTCTTCCCAAGATTCCGCATCTTCAATATCGCGATAGATTTTCTTTTCGATGAAAATCTTCTCTAACGAAGACGCCATCCAAGATTCTTCTAACTCTTGCAATTTGATTTCCAACTCACGACCTAATAAAGTCATGGTTTCATCTGTTGAAATTTTCAACAACTCACTCACGCCGATAAACATTGGTTTGTCGCCAACAATTACACAGGCATTTGGAGAAATAGAAATCTCGCAATCCGTGAACGCATATAAGGCATCGATCGTCACATCGGGTGAAATACCTGGCGCTAACTGCACTTCAATCTCAACGTCTTTGGCTGTATTATCAATAATCTTTTTGATTTTGATTTTACCGCTATCATTGGCCTTTACAATACTATCCATCAAAGAAGTAGTTGTAACACCAAATGGCACGTCTTTAATTAATAAAGTCTTCTTGTCAAACTCCACAATACGCGCTCTGACACGTACTTTGCCACCACGCTTTCCATCATTATAATTGCTCACATCAATCATCCCGCCCGTTAGGAAATCAGGATAAATTTCAAACTTACGACCCTTCAAATATTGAATCGACGCTTGAATTAATTCGCAGAAATTATGTGGTAAAACTTTTGTCGCTAATCCGACCGCGATTCCTTCTACACCTTGAGCGAGTAGTAATGGAAACTTCATTGGCAAAGCAACCGGTTCCCTTTTACGTCCATCATAGCTCAATTGCCATTGCGTAGTTTTTGCATTGAAGGCAATCTCTAATGCAAACTTACTCAAACGTGCTTCGATATAACGTGCAGCCGCCGCATCATCGCCGGTACGAACATCTCCCCAGTTTCCTTGCGTCTCAATCATCAAGTCTTTCTGACCTAAGCCCACGATTGCTTCGCTAATAGAAGCGTCACCATGCGGGTGATATTGCATCGTTTGTCCGATGACATTGGCCACCTTATTAAAACGACCGTCATCCATTTCTTTCATGGAATGTAGGATACGTCTTTGTACAGGCTTCAATCCATCCTCTACTGCAGGAACCGCACGTTCAAGGATTACATAAGAGGCGTAATCCAAAAACCAGGTCTTGTACAAATCATTCACCATCGCCACCTCATTACCGGAGGCGTTGTTATTTTCTTCTGTAGGTTGTATATTTTCTTCCATGCCTGATTAAACTAAAGATTCTTCAATATTCGTTTCAACAACTAAGTTTTCGATGATAAACTCCTGACGAGCAGGTGTATTCTTACCCATATAATATTCCAAAATTTTAGGGATTGAAATATCGCCTTGCATAATGATCGGCTGTAAACGCATTTCAGCGCCGATGAAGTTGGCAAATTCATTCGGAGAAATCTCTCCCAATCCTTTGAATCGGGTAATCTCTGGCTTATGTCCTAATTTCTTAATGGCGTTACGACGCTCTTCATCCGTATAACAATAAATCGTTTCTTGCTTGTTACGTACACGGAATAATGGCGTTTCCAAAATATAAACGTGTCCATTTTTTACCAAATCAGGAAAGAACTGCAAGAAGAAGGTCATCAACAATAAGCGAATGTGCATTCCGTCGACGTCGGCATCGGTTGCGATAATCACAGAATTATAACGCAAGCCATCAATTCCGTCTTCGATATTCAAGGCGTGTTGCAAGAGATTGAACTCCTCGTTTTCGTAAACGATTTTCTTGGTTAAGCCATAACAGTTCAAAGGCTTACCACGCAAGCTGAATACAGCCTGTGTCTCGACACTTCTCGACTTCGTAATAGATCCACTCGCAGAGTCACCCTCGGTAATAAATATAGTAGTATCAAGTTTACGCGTTTCCATTTCCTCTTTATTCTTCCCTTCTGCAACATCATTGAAATGGTAACGACAATCTCTTAATTTACGATTGTGAAGATTGGCTTTTTTAGCACGCTCATTGGCCAACTTCTTAATACCTGCAATTTCTTTACGTTCGCGCTCACTTTGAAGAATACGCTTCAACAAGGCATCTGCTACGCTCGGATTTTTATGTAGGTAATTATTAAACTCTTTTCCCAAGAAGTCGCCGATGAATGTTTTCATCGTTACACCATTTTCTGGTGCAGTAGTTAAAGAGCCTAATTTAGTTTTAGTTTGAGATTCGAAGACAGGTTCTTGAATGCGTACAGCAACGGCTCCTACGACAGAGGCGCGAATATCGGCAGCATCGAAATCTTTCTTATAAAAATCACGTACCGTTTTAACAATTGCTTCACGGAAAGCGGCCAAATGCGTACCACCTTGCGTGGTATACTGACCATTTACATAACTATAATATTCTTCACCGTATTGATCACCGTGTGAAATAGCCACTTCGATATCTTCTCCTTTCAAATGGATGATTGGATAACGAAGTTCTACGTTTTGTGTTTTATGCGATAAGAGGTCAAGTAAACCATTTTTGGAAACGTATTTCTCCCCGTTAAAGCTGATTACAAGACCCGCATTGAGATAACAGTAGTTACGGAGCAGGTTTTCGATGTACTCATGAATAAAATGATACTTCTTAAAAACGGTATCATCCGCTACGAAAATCACTTCGGTTCCATTTCCTTCGTTAGTCTTCTCTTCTTTGTATTCCTTGATTAGCTCACCACGTTCAAATTCTGCCTTTTTACTAAGTCCTTCACGTACGGCACGCACCGAAAAATAGGAGCTTAGGGCGTTCACCGCCTTCGTACCTACCCCATTTAATCCGACAGATTTTTGGAAGGCCTTGCTATCATATTTACCACCGGTATTGATCTTACTAACTACCTCCACCACTTTACCTAATGGAATTCCACGACCGTAATCTCGTACGCGAACACGTTTATCTTCCAGCTCGATATCGATTTGCTTACCATGTCCCATCATATGTTCATCGATACAGTTGTCGATGACTTCCTTCATCAAAATATAAATACCATCATCAGCAGAGGAACCATCCCCTAGCTTTCCAATATACATACCCGGACGCATTCGGATATGTTCCTTCCAATCAAGTGACCGGATGGAGGATTCATCATAAATTACTTCTTTAGCCATAATCTTTACTTCTATTTAATGAATTTGAGTTTATCGGAACTCACCTATTAATCGCGAAAATAAATTTACCCTTTTAAAAAACGACCATTATTTACGCGCCAATGTTCACAATTCTTCAAAATTTGTCCTAAAAACTGACATTTCAACGAAAACGAAGACTAATTTCTATCTTTTTAGAAGATTTTGGGTTATTTTAGCTACAATTAAAAAGCGTTAAAAAGTGAATCGATTTACCAGCCTAAGCATCGCATTTATCAGTTTGATTGTCATTTCCTTAAGTTTCCAATCTTGTTCAAAGAAAAAGTACACGTTGAAGGGTGCTATCATGAAAAGTTGTGGCACACCTTGGGCAAATACTACCTTTGAATTAAGACAAAGAGGTTCTTCGCAATACACCAGATCCGTTTCTGGTGGCGTTATTGCCGAAATCACCACTGATGGCGGAGGAAATTTCAGCTTTACTTATAAAGAATTAGCAGAAAGCGATTCATTAGCTATCTTTTTTGGCAGTAGCGATACTGCTTTATGTGTTATGACAGGCATTCCGGCTAACAGCGACGAAAATGTGGTAGCCTACAAAAGCTTAGAATTAGAATTACATTTTTCGGCTGCCGGTATTGCCCCAGCCCCGTCTATGTACGGCGCCTCCGACACCCTATATATCGGTAGCGATACTGCCTTTGTGGGTCCTTTCTATGAAGGTGCCGATTTAGGCTTTGTTAAAATCCATCCAAACGTAAAAAACTACAATTACCTAAAACAAGAATACAAACTAGTTTGGGGTATTGGCTTTAGAGATTATTACAATCACTTAAAAACACTGGGCCGCTATAACGAAGGCTTCGGCGTTGTAAAGTATAACATTGCCGGTTGCGGTAAAGATAATCGTGTTACGATTTCATTAGTCCCTTAAAAAAGCAAACATGAAAAAGACCTTTTTACTTTTAGCTTCTTTTTTCTTCTTCTTGCAAAGTAACGCATCGGAAAGAATTTACAGAGGCCGGGAAGCCTATGCGCAAATAAAAGGAGCAGATTGTATTCGTTATACAGACGAGTCTGCACTTTTAAACTATGTGCATTATAACGCGAGCGAGCAACCAAGTTTAAGTTACTTAAACAAGCTAATGAGCGTTCTTGCTAAATGGAATAACGATAATGTCTTGGTTTTGTTGAATAGCAGTAACGACGCCTTAGGCTTCACCCACTATCGTTTTCAACAATATTACAAAGGGATTCCTGTCAGCGGAAGTATGTGGCTAGTACACGCACAACAGAACAGAATTATCAGCATGAATGGAACGATTTATCCGATGAATGCTAAAAATGCAATGGCGAGCATTAGCGAGAAAACAGCTTTACAAGTTGCCTTAAAAAAGGTGTCTGCAAAGCAATATAAATGGGAATTAGCGACAGAAGAACTGCAGTTAAAAAAAGAGACTAAAAATTCTTCCGCCACTTATTTTCCAAAGGGAGATCTGACTTGGTTGAAAACCCAAACTGGAATGGTGCTTGTGTATGCTTTCAATATCTATGCACAAAATCCTTTTGGAAGAACTTTGGAATTTATCAATGCCCAATCAGGACAATGGGAAGGGAATGAAAATTTAATCAAAGAAATCGGTGTGAATGGAGTGGCACAGACTAAATACTCCGGTACGCGAACCATTCAAACAGATAGTCTTGGTCCTAACAATTTCGTATTACAAGAATTGACCAGAGGCAATGGTGTATTCACTTTTAATAGTGCGACCACTACCAATTACCCAAGCACTAACTTCGTGGATACGGATAATAATTGGAATAACGTGAATGCGGCTCAAGATGAGGTGGCCACGGATGCGCATTGGGGGGCGGAAACGACTTATGATTTTTACTTAAACACCTACGGACGCAATAGTATTGACAATGCGGGATTTGCCTTATACAGCTATGTGCACTATGATGTAGGAATGGTGAATGCATTTTGGGATGGTCAACGTATGAGTTATGGGGACGGAAGCGGAGGAACTCCTCCTTTGACTGCTCTCGACGTAACTGCGCATGAAATCACTCATGGTCTGAGCACCTTCACTGCCAACTTCGCTGGAGGCAACGAACCTGGCGCTTTAAATGAAGGATTTAGTGATATCGCCGCTAAGACGGTTGAACATTGGGCAAGACCAACAAATTGGAACTGGATTATTGGTAACGATATCAACTTACCTATCCGTAATATGGCCAACCCTAACGCTTTGGGAGATCCTGATACTTATCAAGGAACGAGTTGGGACTTCGCCACGCAAGAAGTACATCGTAATAGCACTGTTTTGAGCCATTGGTTTTATCTGCTAACCATTGGAGGCAGCGGCACCAATGATATAAACAATAGCTATAATATCACAGCGCAAGGATGGATCAAATCAAATGCGATAGCCTTCAGAACGCAGACTGTTTATTTATTCCCCAATTCTCAATATGCAGATGCGCGTTTTTATAGCATTCAATCCGCTATTGACTTGTATGGAGCATGCACACCTGAAGTAATACAGACAACCAATGCTTGGTATGCAGTTGGTGTAGGAACTGCCTTTACGGCCTCTGTTACAGCAGCGTTCAATTCGCCAACACCAATTTCTTGCGGAGTTCCATTCACCACAAGTTTTAATAGTCTCTCCACCAATGCAGGTACCTTCATTTGGAATTTTGGTGACGGCAGTCCTAGCGGAAGTGGATCAACTACCACACATACTTACAACACTGCAGGAACCTATACGGTTACCTTAATTGCTGACGGTAATACATGCGGTCGAGACACGGCAACCTTAGTGAACCTCATCGTGATTGACACCAACTACTTATGTACGAATATGCCAGCATCGGGCACAGGAAACACCATTACGAATTGTAATGGGATTATGTATGATTCCGGCGGACCTAATGGAAATTATCCAGATAATCAATCTTCACAAATAACGATTGCTCCTGGTGGAGCGCAGGCGATCAATTTAAAATTCTATTCTTTCGGAACGGAACAAGGATACGACTCCTTGATAATTTATGATGGAACGGGTACAGCGGGTACTGTCATCGGACATTGGGGAGGCGGAGCATTACCGAATAATGGAAATACCTTTACTAGTCCGAATGGCGCTATCACGCTAGTTTTCGTTTCGGATGTATTTGTTAATGATATCGGGTTTTGTATGCAATGGAATTGTGTACAATCCACCGTACCTCCTTTAGCAGCATTCAAAGCAAATACTACAAATACCTGTGCTGGAACTATTCAATTCACCGATCAAAGCAACTTCGGTCCGACCAGCTGGCATTGGACCTTTGGCGACGGAACTTCTTCCACCACTCAAAACCCTAGCCATACCTACCTGACGAATGGCACGTATTCCGTAGAATTAATCGTTAGTAACCCTTATGGAAGTGACACCTTATACAAGACGAACTATATCACGGTCAACCGTGGAGGCAATGGGCCTATTACCACTAATGATACATCATGTAGCGGAGCGGGCACTTTAACGGCAACACCTAATACGTCAGGCAGTACGATCAACTGGTATGACGCAAACGGTAATTTTATTGGAAGCGGATATGCAGTAAATACCCCTTCGAATAGTGTAGCAACTACTTATTATGCAGCAGAAGTAACTCCTGGACTAATAGATTCTGTTGGTCCTGTAAATAATACTTTTGGAGCTGGCTCTAATTATACAAACAACAACAATCGTTACCTCATTTTTAATTGCAGCAATCCATGTACACTCTTGTCAGTAAAGGTAATTTCAGGTGCTGCAGGTACCCGTACGATAGAACTTCGTGACGCAAGCGGAACTGTTTTACAATCTGCGACTGTCAGTATTGGAACAGGAACGCAAACCGTACCTTTAAACTTTAACATACCTGTAGGCAACAATCTCCAACTTGGCTTAACAACAGGAGGTGCGGCATTTAACTTATATCGTAATAGTGCTGGTGCTGTATTCCCTTACACGAATGGACCGATCAGTATTACAGGAACCAATGCAGGACAGCCTGGCTATTATTACTTCTTCTATAACTGGAAAATTCAAGGAAGTGACTGCGCTACTAATGTTAGTCCAGCTACAGTAGCTATCGGAGGCAACTTTACCGCGAGCATTAACAATTCGGGAAATAGTCACCTATGCCCGGGACAAACTACGCAACTCCAAGCTCCTGTCGGAGCCGCTTATACTTATACTTGGTTCAATAATGGAAGTATCATTGCTAGTCAGAACGCAGCACAATTAATCGTAAATCAAGCGGGGAATTATAATTTGGTAATGAGTGCAAACGGATGTGGATCGGATACGAGTAATGCCATTACTATTACTAGCTCCAATTTGCAAGCCAGCTTCCAATATACCTTAGGAACGCCTGTTAATACGATTCAATTTGCAGACAAGTCGACAGGCACACCATTGACCATTTCTTGGGACTTCGGCAATGGACAAACGGCTAACGGTTCAAATGTACAACACACCTACACAAACAGTGGATTGTATACAGTTACGCTTATTGTAAATGATGGAACCTGTGCTGACACGACAACACAACAAATTAATATCGATTTCAATTTAGGAATAAATGGATCATCTGCAACAGAAATTATGGTTAGACCGAACCCAGCTTCGGAATATCTTGAGGTAGTATTCCCTACAAGTAAAGCGAGTTATAGTCTTCGCATAATCGATGCACTTGGCCGTACATGTATCGAAGAGGAAGCGCTACAAAGCCCAAAACGGATTACAGTGAACCATCTTAGTAATGGTTTCTACTATATCGAATTAAGAATGGATGATTTAATCCTTGCACGCAAGCAGTGGATTAAACAATAGTTTAATCTTCGAAATGCAAATCCCAGAGCGCAGGAGCCCATTTTGGAGCAGTTGCAGAAACGCCCAAGGTGATTCCTGCGCCTATTAATACAGATGGTACCAGTCCGATATAACGTGCTGCCAATCCAGATTCAAAAGAACCTATCTCGTTCGAAGAGCCTATAAAAATCGAGTTAATGGACATTACTCGTCCACGCATTTCATCGGGTGTATATTTCTGATAAATAACGGAACGAACAATAACACTGATATTATCGAAGGCGCCGCTGAGTAATAAAAATGCAAATGAAAGCCACAAATACGGACTCAGTGCAAACCCTATCATACATAAGCCAAACAAGAAAATATTCAACAAGAACCACTTCCCTGCATGACGACCTAGTGGACGGTAACTTACCCAAAAGCTACACAATACCGCTCCGATAGATGGCGCTGCACGTAACAAGCCTATCGCCTCTTCTCCAAGATGTAATTGCTTGTCGACAAAAACTGGAATCAAGGCCACCGCTCCACCAAATAAGACAGCCAACATATCAATTAACATTGCAGAATATAATATCGGTGTTTTGCGCACAAATACCACCCCTTGCCATACGCGGTTCATATGCGATTCATCACGCTTAATTTCTACTGGAATATGAATGTGCACGATAGATGCCATAAACAGCACGCCGACAGCACACATCCCCAAAACTAAATACAAGGTGCTTTGTACACCAAGAATATTATAGAGAATCCCGCCTAATGCCGGACCCGCCACACAAGCCGTATTCCATACGATACTTCCAATGGTGGCCGACTGCGCATACATATTCTTCGGAACAATTTGCGCCATAAGCGCTCCTTGGGCTGGAGCAAAAAATCCTCTGCTGATTCCCGTCAGAAAAATAATACCATAAATAAGCCAGATCGTAGTATCCAATCCTATTTCAGTCTTATACAATACAACGAAAGTGAGGATCACAATAGACAACAAATACCCACACGAAGCCATAATTACCATCTTCTTTCTGTTGTGAATATCAGCTAAGGAGCCCGCAAAAAAAGCAGTCACTAAATATGGAATAGCTTCTGACAAACCGGTGAGACCTAGTGCCATCGGATCCTTCGTAAGATAGTAGACATAAATAGCTATTAATACGCTTTGCATTTGTAAGCCAAGCAAGAATAGCATTCTTCCTATTTGGTAATTACGATAGGATTTTATTTTTAAAACAGACAAGGTCTGGAATCGATCTAACCAATGATTTGACATAAGACAAAGGTCTATAATTAGCGATTAAATTTCTGCGTAAAAAATCTTTAGGTTTCGTTAAATTTGGGAATTATGTTTTGGCGTGTGCATATTGATTTTATTATAGATGTAATTCGGCTCTCCTTTACCGCATTTGGAGGTCCGCAAGCACATTTAACGTTGATGTTAGATCGTCTGGCACGTAAGAAGAAATATATAACGGAGAGTGAATTATTAGAGCTATCGGCATTTTGCGGTATTTTGCCCGGACCAAGTTCCACTCAAACAATAACTGGCATCGCCTATAAACGTGGGAAATTACCTTTGGCAGCGCTGACACTCCTCATTTGGATTCTTCCTGCGACCTTAGCCATGTTGGGTTTATTAATAATTCTCAGTTTAGTAGATAAGAGTTCATTTCAGAAACTCAACCTCACAGAATATGTTCAGCCAATGGCTATTGGATTTATGTTGTACAGTGCCTTCAAGATGGGAAAGGTGGTTTTAACCTATATTAATGCCTGGATTATTTTGATATCGGCAATCGTACTTTCAGCACTGATTCCAAGCGTATTTACTTTTCCGGCGCTTGTGGTCATTTCGGCATTAGTAGCCAATTTCAGAAAAGACAATTTGGTACCTTACAAGTTTCAACTTCCTTTACGTTGGAGTAATATCTTTTTATTCTTTGGAATTTTTATTGCGACGGCAATTCTTGGTAAACTACTTCGTCCACTAGGAGGAACGGTGTATCGTCCGTTTGTCTTATTCGAAAACTTTTATCGATTTGGATCCATGGTTTTCGGAGGCGGACATTTACTATACCCCTTAATGTATGAGCAATTTGTTCTGCATAAACACTACTTAAGTGCTTCGGAAATACTCACAGGTTATGGGATTCAGCAAGCACTTCCTGGACCGGTATTTTCAATCGCTACCTATACGGGTGGCTTAACCATGCGAGATTTAGGCTTGCGTTACGAATTATTGGGCGGTACAATTTCAGCAATTGCCATCTTTTTGCCCGGCACCCTACTCCTGTTCTTTTTATTTCCATTCTGGGAACACCTTCGCCAATACCCTTTCATCAAACGTTCACTCATGGGTATTAATGCCGCTGCCATTGGTATGTTACTATTCACCACCTTTGTATCCTTCAAGAACATGGATGGAAGTCTTTTGGACATCTTCATAATTATTGCCACCTTTATCCTACTATCCACAGAAAAAATCCCAGGCGCATTTATCGTTCTTGCAGCGATTCTCGCCGCTTGGATTTGGTAACAACAAATGAAACTACAGCAACTCAAATATTGGCTCCCGGCTCTACTCCTTACGGCGTATGCTTTTTCAGAATCTTTCCTGGTTGTTTCAGGCAAGCAAATGGATTTATTCGCAGCTGTGTTTAGAAAAGTGAATGAAGAATATGTGGATGCACCTTCAGGTACTATCCTTTTGAAAAAAGGCATTGATGGGATGTGTAAGGAATTAGATCCTTATACCGTTTTGTTTACCGAAAATGAGATTACCGATTATCGACTTCGTACCAAAGGCAAATATGGAGGTGTAGGCTTAAACATTGAGAATATTGGTGAAGATATCGTGGTGACAGAACTTTTAGAAGGACAAGCAGCCGCAAAAGCAGGAATTAAAATCGGAGACAAGATTATTCAAGTGGCGGGTATCTCCGCAGAACATCGCAAGGTGGAAGATATCAGTCCTTTGATTAGTGGTGCGCCAGGAACCTTTGTGCAGCTAGATATTCAACGTAGCGGACTCAGCAGCATCAAACATTTCGAGATTTTACGAGAGGAAGTTAAAATGAACAGCGTCCCTTACTATAAGCTATTGAAAGGAGATATCGCCTATTTACAATTAAACGGATTTACCGAAAACTGCTCACGTGACGTAGCGGATGCGCTTCAAAAGATGAACAAAACAGCCCCCTTAAAAGGAATCATCATCGACCTGCGTGATAATGGAGGAGGACTGTTGGATGAGGCGGTAAAAATTGTCGGATTTTTTGTACCGAAAGGCACCTTAGTGGTGACTATGAAAGGAAAAATACCGGATGCACGTCAAACACATCGCACACCAAGCGAGCCCGTTTATCCAAATACGCCACTGAGTATTCTTATTAACGGACATTCAGCCAGTGCAAGTGAAATCGTGGCTGGTGCATTACAAGATTTAGATCGTGCAATTTTGGTAGGCGAAAAATCCTATGGTAAAGGACTCGTACAAGTAACGAAGCCTTTGAGTATGGGCAACCAGATTAAGGTTACGATTGCCAAGTATTATATCCCCAGTGGACGCTGTATTCAAAAGCTCGATTATGTACATAGAGATGCTGATGGAAAAGCGATTGCGAAAAAAGAAAATGACAAGAAAGAGTTTTATACGCTAGTCAACAAAAGAAAGGTATTAGAAGGTGGTGGAATCGATCCAGACATCAACATTGCAACTTATGATAACAATGCTTCCTTAAAACAACTATTGGAAAGCCATCTGAACGCAGCTTTTATAGGATATTATCAAGCAAAAGAGATTGCATCAGAAGACACCTTAGCACAACCGCAAATTAGTGAACAAACCTGGTCGAGCTACTTAAACTATTTGGCTATGAATGAAAAATTGTTTCAGTCTAGTTATAGTTCAAGTGTAAAAAAAATGGATGGGATTTCCTCTTCAGAACATTGGACAGAAGCGCAACAGAAAGAATGGACGAAGATAAAATCGCAATTAGCGTACAATCCTAAGAAAATTGCGAGCAACAATAAAGCGCTGTTACAAAAAATCTTAAAGAAAGATATATTGAGTGCGCTTAAAGGCGGAGCAGCAGCCCAGGCATTTTGGGTATTGGAAGACCCTGTGCTTCAAGAGTCTATAAAATTGATCAGTCAAGAATCAGCGTTTAACAATTTCTTTAAACGCTAATTGACCTACATCAATGCGCTTTATAGTTAAATCAAGCTATCTTTGAAAAAAAACTAACGTATGAAAAAACAATTTCTTTTTGCTTTGCCGGTTCTTGCATTAATCGGATTGATGTCTTTTAATTCAACGATGAACACCTATGAATTAGATGGTGCACACTCAGGTTTACGTTTTGGTGTAACACATATGGGGATGAGTACAGTGGAAGGCTTTTTCACAAAATGTAGCAGTAAATTTGCAGCATCTAAAGAAGATTATTCTGATGCGGTGATCAACTTCACAGCTGAAGTAGCTAGTATCAATACATTTAACGAATACAGAGACAAAGACTTATTGGCAGAAGGATATTTTGATTCAAACAAGTTTACAACCATTGAATTTAACAGCATTGGCGTTAAGATTTTGGATAATCACAAAGTAATGATTCTTGGAAACATTACTATGCACGGTGTAACTAAACCTGCACAATTCGAGGGTACTTTGAAAACTGGTAAAAACTTGATGAGTGGTAAAGAAACAGTAGCTTATCACATGACAGGAACGATTAAGCGTTCAGATTTTGATTTGATGCCTAAATTGCCAACAGCGATCGTATCTGACGAAGTTGAAATCACTGCAAACGGTGAATTGAGCAAAATGTAAAAAATCAGTTAAATTTTGAATTTCATCCTTTTTAACGTATATTTGCGTTAGAAAATGGAAAATGATAGAAAGGGGGACATTTGTTCCCCTTTTTTCATATCCTCAGTTGAAAATATGTTAAGTAACGAACAAACGAAATTTATTGAAGATCAGTTAATGGAAGCATTAGCGGAAACGGATCTTTTTGTTGTAGAAAGTCATTTCTTACCTGATAGTCGAATTGAAATTTTTCTCGACAGTGATTCAGGTGTCACCATTAAGCAATGTACTTTAATTGCAAGGCACATCAACAAAGCCCTCATAGAGAAGTACGGTGAGGAATTCGACTACGAATTAGAAGTTGGGTCGGCAGGCTTGGAGCATCCCTTAAAGGAGCATCGCCAGTATGTTAAAAACATCGGCCGCCAATTGGAAGTAACCTTTTTAGATGGTGCCTATTTGGAAGGCAAGTTAACAGAAGTTGGAGAAGAGCAATTCACCATTCAATATATCCCTGCTAAAGCAAAGCACAAGAAAGAGCTACGTAGTATTCGTTTCGACGAAACTAAGTCGGTTTTGGTAGGCGTTACCTTTTAAACAATTCATAAAACGAAATAATTATCATTAAAAATCCACAATATGAACCACGTTAATCTTATCGAGTCGTTCTCAGAGTTTAAAGAGTTCAAAAACATCGATCGCCCAACCTTGATGCGCGTACTCGAAGATGTATTCAAAACTCTTTGTCGTAAGAAATTCGGAACTGACGAAAATATCGATGTGATCGTTAATACTGAAAAAGGTGACCTTGAAATTTGGCGTCGCCGTATGATTGTGGAAGATGGTCAAATTGAAGACCCGAATCTACAAATCGATCTTACAGAAGCCTTGACTATTGAGCCTGACTTCCAAGTAGGAGATGAAACGTATGAAGAAATCAAGATGGAAGATTTCGGTCGCCGTGCCGTACTTACCGCTCGTCAGACGCTTGTTTCACGTGTGGCAGAATTGGAGAAAGACGAAATTTACAAGAAATATAAAGATCGCGTAGGTGAAATCTTAAGTGCGGAAGTATATCAAGTTTGGAAGCGTGAGATTCTTTGTTTGGATGATGATGGAAACGAATTAATTCTTCCAAAGAGTGAGCAAATTGCTGCCGACACCTATAAGAAGGGAGATTCTCTTCGTGCGGTGGTGAAAAAAGTTGATTTGCGTAACAACAACCCGTTAATTATCTTATCACGTACAGAACCTACTTTCCTTGCAAAATTGCTTGAATTGGACGTTCCGGAAATATTTGATGGTATTATTACTATTAAGAAAATCGTTCGCGAACCTGGTGAACGTGCTAAAGTAGCTGTGGAGTCTTTCGATGATCGTATCGACCCAGTAGGCGCTTGTGTAGGTATGAAAGGTAGTCGTATTCACGGTATTGTTCGTGAACTACGCAATGAAAACATCGACGTAATCAACTGGAGCACCAATATTCAGTTAATGATTCAACGTTCATTGACACCAGCGAAAATCACCTCTATCGAGATGAACACAGCAGGTGATCATGCAAAAGTATTTTTACGCCCTGAAGAAGTTTCTAAGGCAATTGGTCGTGGTGGTGTAAACATCAAATTGGCTAGCCGTATGGTTGGTTGTGAAATTGATGTATTCCGCGATAATGAAGAGGCTACAGAAGGAGAAGATTTCGATATCGAATTGCAAGAATTTGCAGATGAAATCGATCAGTGGATTATTGATGCCTTAAAAGGTATCGGTTGCGACACCGCAAAAGACGTTCTTACTTTGGATGAAGAAGAATTAGCGCGTCGTGCCGACCTAGAGGAGGAAACCATTAAAGAAGTGGTGAGAATCCTTAAAACAGAATTCGAGAAAGGATAATAGTAAGTGAACGCTTGTTAAAAATTCCTTTTTCAAAACAAACCAAAACAAAATAATGTCAGATCAACCCGCAAAAATATTTCGATTAGCCGCCGTTGCCAAAGAGCTGAACGTGGGTCGCGAGCACCTGGTGGAAACCTTAAATAAAAAAGGTTTCAAAGTAGATAATAATCCGAATGGCAAGTTGACGGAAGACATGTACATTGTATTAATGAAGGAATACAATGCGGATGCTGCTGCTAAAATGGAAGCGGCAACCGTTAAATTGGAAAAGCCTCATCCTGTTATTTTGGAAACAAAGAAGGAAGAAGCGTTCATTTCACATCGTAAAAAGGAGGAAGATCAACCGGAGATCGTTATCAAAGGAAAGATTAATACCATTGCCAAGCCAAAAGCAGAAGTAAAGAAGGTGGTCGAAGAGACTCCTGCAGAAAAGCCTGCAGAAATAATCGCAGAAAAGCCTGTAGAAGAAGTGGTAGAGGCAAAAGCGAGCAAAGCAAAGAAAGCTGCCAAGGCAGAACCTAAAGCAGAAGAAGTAGCCGCTCCTAAAGTAGAAGAAGCTGCGAAGCCTGAAGATGCTCCAGTGAAAGAAATAGAAAAAATCGAGCGTAAAAAGGTTACCCTTGAAGGCCCGAAAGTAGTCGGCAAACTTCCTTCGAAAGAAGAGGCTGAAGAAGAAGCAAAAGCGAAAAAAGCTGCCGCTGCTAAAGCGAAGGCTGCTGAGCCAATGCAACCGGAGGTTATCAAAGCGGGCATCCAAGAAATGCAGTTTGCACAACCGTCACAAACTGGTAACGAACCAGAAAAAATTGAGACGAAGCGTGCTGTATTAAGCGGACCTACCGTAGTTAACAAAATCGATTTATCACAATTCAATACGCCAAAACCTGCTGACAAACCTGCTGATAACAAATCAGGTAACAACGCAGATAATAAACGTAAACGTATTCAAGCTAAGCCAAACGAACGCTTCAAACCTACCTACGGAAACCAAGGTGGTGGTGGCGGAAATCGTCCTGGTGGCGGCGGCGGAAACAATCGCCCTGGTGGCGGTCCGAACGATCGTAATCGTCATAACAATAATAACAGAAGAGGTGAAGCTGCTCCTCCTCCAACGGAGCAAGAGATTCAAGAACAGATTAGAAAGACATTGGCCGAACTTCGTGCAGGTTCTCAAAAGAGTAACAAATCGAAGTACCGTCGTGAAAAACGTCAGGCCCATGCGGATGAAGCTGCGGAATCTAACGCAAATCAGGACAATAGCTTATTGCACGTTACTGAATTCATCTCTGTAAGTGAATTAGCATCTTTGATGAACAAATCGGCAATCGATATCATCAGAGCATGTATGTCGCTCGGAATCATCGTTTCCATTAACCAACGACTAGATGCAGAAATCATCGAGGTGGTGGCTGGTGAATTCGGATTCAAAGCAACATTCGTAAAAGCAGATGAAGATCTAATTGAAGAAGAAGAAGTGGATGCTCCAGAGGATTTATTACCTCGTGCACCGATTGTTACCATCATGGGTCACGTCGATCACGGTAAGACTTCCCTACTCGATTATATCCGTCGTGAGAACGTAGTAGCAGGTGAAGCCGGTGGTATCACCCAGCACATTGGTGCCTATGAAGTAACCTTGCCAAATGGAAAAGAGATTACCTTCTTAGATACGCCTGGTCACGAAGCCTTTACAGCGATGCGTGCACGTGGTGCGAAAGTAACCGACGTTGCCGTTATCGTAGTATCTGCTGATGACTCTGTCATGCCGCAAACGAAAGAGGCAATTTCACATGCTCAAGCAGCGAATGTACCTATCATCTTCGCAATCAATAAAATTGATAAAGATGGCGCTAACCCTGAAAAAATCAAGGAACAATTAGCAGGTATGAACTTATTAGTAGAAGATTGGGGTGGTAAAATCCAGTCGCAAGAAATCTCTGCTAAGAAAGGTTTGAACGTAGATAAATTATTAGAAAAAATCTTATTGGAAGCAGAAATGCTCGATCTGAAAACGAATCCTAATAAGGGCGCAATTGGTTCGATCATTGAAGCAACCCTTGATAAAGGTCGCGGTTATGTAGCCACTGTCTTGGTACAAGAAGGTACCTTAGAAATTGGTGACGTAATCGTTGCGGGTGCGCAATTCGGTCGTGTAAAAGCGATGTTCGATGAGCGTGGTCAAAAGAAAACGACCGCAGGCCCTTCTACTCCAGTTCAGATCTTGGGCTTGGATGGCGCGCCACAAGCGGGTGAAAAATTCCGTGCTTATGAAGATGAGCAAGAAGCGAAAGAAGTAGCGACGAAGCGTCAACAGATTGTGCGTGAACAAGGCTATCGTACGAAGAAACACATCACATTGGATGAGATCGGTCGTCGTTTGGCACTTGGAAACTTCAAACAGTTGAACATCTTGGTGAAAGCCGACGTGGACGGTTCTGTGGAAGCATTGAGCGATTCATTGATCAAGTTGTCTAACGAAGAGATTCAAGTAAATGTGGTATTGAAAGCAGTTGGTCAGATCTCTGAAAGTGATATCCTATTGGCTTCCGCTTCCGATGCGATTGTTATTGGTTTCAACGTTCGTCCAAGCTTACAAGCACGTAAGTTGGCAGAACAAGAAAATATCGAGGTTAAACAATACTCTATCATCTACGATGCAATCGAAGAATTAAAAGCTGCGATTGAGGGTATGATGGTTCCGAAAACGGAAGAGAAGATTGTTGCTAATATCGAAATCCGTGAGGTATTCAAGATTACCAAAGTGGGTAACGTAGCCGGTTGTTATGTACTCGATGGTAAGATGAATAGAAATGCGAAGATTCGTATCATCCGTGATGGTATCGTAATCTATGGCGGTGAATTGGCTGCTTTAAAACGTTTCAAAGACGATGTTAAAGAAGTGTCTGCCGGTATGGAATGCGGTTTGAGCATTAAGAATTACAATGACATTAAAGTAGGCGACGTCGTAGAAGCGTACGAAGATGTTGAAGTAAAAAAGAAACTTTAATCTTTTAACACACAATAAAAACCCGACATGCTGCGTTATTTAAGCGATATGTCGGGTTTTATTTTTTAAGTATGGGACAGAGAATCATCTGGGGAATTGTTTACGGAGTCGTGCTGATTGGCACCTTATTGAGTGGTAATGCCATCGCCTTAGCTATTTTGCTGAGTGCCATTACAGTATTATGTCTGAATGAGTTTTTCGTAATGATGACACAGGCCTTGCCTAGCTTTCAAAATAGACTTTCCTTTTACCAAAGTTGGGGCGTTTATGGAGGTGCTTTGGTGGTATTGCTCGGTTCGTTGACTTTTGCAGGATTAGTATTTCCTATGTTCTTTTATGCAGCTTGTATGCTTTTATATTTACCATTCCTCGCAGAACTATTTGCGAAAGAAGGGGATCGTAATTTCCTAAATATCGGAATTTGGGGCGCTTCGTTACTTTACGTTGTACTGCCGATGCTTGCGGCAAATGTAATCGCTTATCATAATGGGCACTTACAATGGCAAGGATTATTAGGATTGTTTATCCTTATCTGGACAAACGATAGCATGCAGTATTTTACAGGCAAAGCAATTGGCAAACATCCACTTTACCCTAGCGTATCTCCGAAGAAAACTATTGAAGGGGCAATTGGAGGTGTAGTGTTTACCACTGCAGCCGGATATCTTTTATCCATTTATTGGCACTGTTTCGACAGTAAACATTGGATGCTATTAGCAGCGACAACCGCTGTTTTCGGCATTATTGGCGACTTAATCGAATCGGTTTTGAAAAGACAAATAGGTATTAAAGATAGCGGTAAGTTTCTTCCTGGTCATGGTGGAGCATTAGATCGCTTTGATTCCCTTTTAATAGTAACGCCTTTAGCAGCTTTACTATTATTGATGTGGCCTTAAACATTCCTTTTAAAGAACTTCGTGCAGAACTCTTACATTGGCTCTACCCATTGTATTGCCCTTGCTGTGCACGCAGTGTAGCGAATAATCCAAGAGGGATTTGCCATAGCTGTTTACAACGCTTACCTATCAGTCCATATCATCTAAGCAATGAAAATCCGATAATGGAACGGCTCTATGGACGTATCCCTATTCAACGAGGCATGTCTATGCTCCGTTACGAAAAATCTGGTATGGCACAAGCGCTGATCCATGCCTTAAAGTATGAACGCCGACCAGAGATTGGCGTCACCTTAGGCCAAAAATACGGCCATAAAATCCTTCAGAAAAGCACTGCCCCTAGCGATTTATTCGATGCAATTATTCCTGTTCCGCTTCACGAAAAAAAACGTCTGAAGAGAGGCTATAATCAAAGTGAAGAATTCGCCAAGGGCATGTCGCAAGGTCTGAATATACCCATCTACGACCAAGTATTACTTCGACAAAGAAATGCACAAACACAAACAGCCCTTAGTAGAGAACAGCGATGGGATAATGTGGCGCAAGACTATATCCTACAACAATCCGAAACGCTAGAAGGCAAACACCTATTATTAGTGGATGATGTCTTAACGACAGGCGCAACGCTAGAAGCTTGCGGCAGGCTCCTATTAAACATCCCAGGACTTAGTCTGAGTGTCGCAACGATAGCGATTGCCTAATTATCTGAAGGTGCTTAATACCTGCATTAAATCCGCTTCCGTCTTGAAACGTACTTCACGCGGCTTGCTACCCTGTGAAGGACCGACAATACCTGCAGCTTCTAACTGATCCATAATTCTACCTGCACGGTTATATCCCAACTTCAACTTACGTTGAATCATGGAAGTACTCCCCTGCTGTGTAGCGACAATGATTTTAGCGGCTTCTTCGAAATACTCGTCGCGTTCATCGCCCAATTCGATGTCACCAATTTCTTTATCATTCGGATCGACATATTCAGGCAAAAGATGCGCAGTACCATAACCTTGCTGATCGGAGATATGCTCTACAATCGCTTCAATTTCCGGCGTATCACAGAAGGCACATTGCACACGCAACAGCTCTCCTCCATGCGACAATAACATATCACCCTTTCCTATCAATTGTTCTGCACCGCCCGTATCTAAAATGGTACGTGAGTCAATCTTTGAAGAAACTTTAAAGGCGATACGTGCTGGGAAATTCGCTTTGATTGTACCTGTGATAATGTTTACAGATGGACGTTGTGTGGCGATAATCAAATGTATTCCCACCGCACGCGCTAACTGCGCAATACGTGCAATCGGCATCTCTACTTCTTTACCTGCAGTCATGATCAAATCCGCAAACTCATCAATCACCACAACTATATAAGGCAAGTATTCATGTCCGCGCATCGGATTTAATTTGCGGGCAGAAAACTTCCGATTGTACTCCATAATATTTTTACAAATCGCGTCCTTCAACAAATCATAACGACGATCCATTTCGATACACAAGGAATTAAGTGTGGCCACAACTTTCTTGGTATCCGTAATGATTGGTTCCTCTTCGTTAGGCAATTTCGCCAAGAAGTGTTTCTCAATCACCTTATAAATACTCAACTCTACTTTCTTTGGATCGACCATTACAAACTTCAATTGCGAAGGATGTTTCTTGTATAACAAAGAAACAAGCAAGGCATTTAAACCAACAGACTTACCTTGTCCTGTAGCACCGGCCATCAATAAGTGCGGCATTTTGGCGAGGTCGACTACAATATTCTCGTTGGCGATGTTCTTTCCGATTGCCACGGGCAATTCCATATTGGCATTCACGAACTTCTCGCTTGCTAATAAGGATCGCATACCTACGATTTCCTTTTTAATATTCGGAACTTCGATACCAATGGTTCCTTTACCAGGAATAGGCGCGATGATACGAATGCCTAAGGCTGCTAAGGAAAGCGCGATATCATCCTCTAAGTTTTTGATCTTAGAGATACGTACGCCTGGTGCAGGCACTATCTCATACAAGGTAACCGTTGGTCCGATTGTCGCTTTGATTTTATCGATGGAGATTCCATAATTTGAAAGCGTATTAACAATCTGATTCTTGTTTTGCTCCAACTCATCCTTCGTTACCGAATTCCCTTCATTCATATACTCATTCAACAAATCAAGTGTTGGATATTTATAATGTGAAAGATCTTTAGTTGGATCGTAATCTTCCATCCCTCCTACCGCAGTAACATCTAGCGCCTTCTCTTCAATCTTCGGCGCAATGTCCATTTTCGGTCCTTCTTCAGGCTTACTATCTTCTACCGTGAATTCAGGTTCTGCAGATCTTGGCTCTTTCGTTGGCGCTTTATAACTCACTACTTCGAATGGATCTTCCTCCTCTTCTTCCTCTTCTTGAATGTTCTCTTCTATTTCTTCCATTTCGTCTTCCATATCTGGCTGATTCATGGCAGCCAAACTTTCTGCAACGAAGCTCACGGCAGCAGCTTGTTCAGGCTTCGGTCGCTCACTGATCTCAAAGGAAGCAGCGTCGTTATTATCTTTCAATTCCGGTTGTTCAACGCTTGTTGTGGCAACCACAATTTCAGTAGGATTTGTTTCCGTGATCTCAATGCTAGCATCCTCTGCGATAGCATCTGCGGGAACGCCTTGATAGGTGATGGTGGCGCCATTATCAATCGGAGACGGGTTTACACTAGGAGCGAATGCTTCCTTCATAGCCTCTGCTTCGGCAGAAAAAGCGTTATCGAAAACAACAGGACCTGCGGTTTCAGAAACGGCGGCGGCAGCGCGCATAGCAGCTTCATGCGCTGCATTACGACGGCGATCGAGCCATGCAGTAAGCCATTCCATTTCAAAATTCAAATTGTATACAGCGACTAAATAAATGATTAATCCTACAAACAAAATCGCGCCAGTGCCGATAGCGCCTACAAAACCTGTTAAATAACTGCTGATAGCATCGCCCATTGCGCCGCCCCAGGCAAAGCCTGAACTAGGCGTTACAAAACTCAATAAAGTCGTCAACCAAAAGGTTGTTAAAATACCGAATTGGGTCAATGACCAGGTAGGTAATTTAAAGTTCTTACGCATCAAGTTAATCCCAAACGCCATCAAGACCACACTCCAAAAATAAGCGGCAATCCCCACTCCATCGTAAATGCACCAATGCGCGATAAACGCCCCCCAGCTGCCGATAGTATTGGCGTATTCCAATTTGGCCACATTAAAAAAGCCACCCAAACTTGCGTTAAATACTTTATCTTGATCGAGGCGCCAAGTGAATGAATAGGAACAAAAGGAAACGAAGGATAAAAAAGAAAGAACAGCGACAAGCAAGCCTGAAATCGTTTTCCAGCGCTGATCAGAGGCTATCTGTGTTGCAGCCATCTCATCTTCCATTTGGGTTTCGTTCAGCTGAAATCCTTTTGAATCAGCATTTTGCTTTGCTGCTTTTTTAACGGTAGAGTCTTTTTTTGCCATAGTCGTGAATACCACAGCAAATTACGGAAGCGCGCGCAGCAAACCATTAGACGTTGTGAACAGCAAAAAATAAGTAGGTGTAAAATGTTTATTAAAAAGGACGAAAAACAGCTCCGAAAGCTATTTAACTGCCTTTTCCATTCTTAGGATAACCACCCCTAACAAACCTTCTTTAAAAATCTTAGTAGACATCTTAGAAATCCCTTTCTCACGATCTTTGAAGGTAATGGGCACTTCTTTAATGCGCGCACCTTTTAGGAATGATTTGTATTTCATTTCGATTTGAAAGGCATAGCCAATAAAACGAACACGATCCAAATTTATTCTTTCTAGAATTTCACGCTTATAGCAGATGAAGCCCGCCGTTGGGTCCTTCACCGGCATGCCCGTAATGATTCTTACATAGAGTGAAGCGCCGTAGCTGAGCATTAGTCGATTCAAGGGCCAGTTCTGCACCTTCCCTCCTTTCGTATAACGGCTACCGACAGCGATATCGTACTTATCCTCTGTACATGCTTTCTCTAATGAAGCGAGTGCTTCTGGCGGATGCGAGAAGTCGCAATCCATTTCAAAAATAAGGTCGTAACCACGTTCTAAAGCCCATCTGAACCCTGCAATATAGGCTCGTCCTAAACCAGCCTTTTGCGTGCGTTCCATTAAATGCAAACGTCCGTTAAACTGTGGCATCATCTCTTTGACAATCGTTGCGGTACCATCCGGAGAGCCATCATCGATAATTAGAATTTCATAATGCGCAGCCATCGAAAGCACATGCGGCACCAAACTGCCGACATTCTCGCTTTCGTTATAGGTAGGGATCAGGATAATTACTTTCGGAGGCGTTTGCATTATCCTATCATTTTATCTTTTAACTCTTTCAACTTAGCCTTAGAATGTAGCGGAAAATCTGCTTCCATAAACCATTTATAATAGCCTGGATCTTTACGCAAAACCTCCTCTACAGGCATATCTTTATATTTTCCAAAATTGAAACATGCCTTACCATAACGCTCTACAAAGCGACGGGCCATGTCGATGATTTTACCGGAATTATCCTCACTATACTTTGCTAAAAAGGAAACGTCATTTTGCAATTCTGCATAACGTTCCAACTGCGCTAGTAAAACCTCATAAGTAGCCTGAATATCAGCCATCGCGCTATGCGCATTCTCCAATTTCTTCCCACAATAAAACAAATAAGCCGCCTCTAAAGTGCGACGCTCCATTTTATGGAAGATGCGCTGTACATCCACACATAAACGAGCTTCGACATGAATATCAATACCACAACGTAGCAGTTCTTCTACTAACATGGGGATATCAAACTTATTACTGTTGAACCCGCCAAAATCACAATCCTCTAAAAATGTATTTACCTCTAATGCAATCGCTCCGAATAAGGGTTTATCCTTTACCATATCATCCGTAAAACCATGCACTGCAGCGGCTTCGGCAGGAATTGGCATCCCTGGATTGCACACCTGGTGGTATTTTTCTAGATTGCCGTCCGGCAATACTTTGATAATTGCAATTTCAATAATACGATCCTTGGCCACATCTACGCCAGTAGTTTCTAGATCAAAAAAGGCAAGAGGTCGTTGTAACTGCAAAGCACTCACGGATAATGGTTTTAAAGGATTTGAATCGTATGTACGCAATAAATCCTTTGTCTTTTCAAGCTTCGACCGTTTTCGATCATTTTTCAAGGGTTCACCAAATAAATCTAAGCCAGACACGACAAAAGTTTAGAACTCAAATATAAGTAATTCAACGACTATAATGTTAAAATCATAATGCCTTGTGAATGATTTCACAATTCGGTAAGTAGTGCTTAAATTTGTAAAAAATAATCCAATTATGTATCCAGCAGAAATCGTAAATCCGATGAAAGCAGAAATGACTGCCGTAGGATTTCAAGAGTTAACAACGCCACAGCAAGTGGATGATATGATGCAAGCAGGGGGTACAACCCTTGTATTTTTCAACAGCGTTTGTGGCTGTGCTGCAGGTTCGGCTCGCCCGGGTGTTAAAATGGCTGTTCAAAACAGTGCTAAAAAGCCGCATCATTTAACGACTGTATTTGCAGGTTTTGATGTGGATGCCGTTAAGCAAGCACGTACCTACACTTTACCTTATCCTCCATCTTCTCCTTGTATCGCTCTTTTCAAGGATGGTCAAATCGTTCATTTCATCGAACGTCACCACATTGAAGGTCGTTCAGCTGATATGGTTGCTCAAAATTTGATGGGCGCTTTCGAAGAACATTGCTAAAATTTACAGCATCTATAAAAAGGCTATACATTGCGAATGTGTAGCCTTTTTTTTATATTCGCATAAACCTTAACCACATGAAAAAAATATTTACACTACTATTTTGTTTAACAACACTTGGCTTCGCAAGCAAATTACATGCACAATGTACGCCTGATTTAAGTTGGAACACTTCTGGCATTCGCCCAGATAGCACCACCAACTTACCGGATGGTTGCGAAAATATCCCTTACTCTACGCAAATGGACATTTACGTTCCGGATTCTGTGCACCAAATACAAGGAGGTGTTACATTGCCAATTTATATCGATTCAGTTCGTTTATTAAGTGTTACGGGCTTACCTCCAGGAATGTCTTATGTCACAAATCCTGCAAACGGTAAATTTGCCAAATTTGCGCACGGCTGTGCATTAATTTCAGGAACATGTAGCACTCCTGGCACATATAATCTTCAGGTGACTACAAAAGCTACTGTTCACCCGGGTTTACCATTTATACCTGCATTAGTTAGATACGACACGGTAAACTATTACCGTATCGTAATCAATGCGGCAGGCGGTGCAAACTGTAATGTTGGTATTGAAAACCATTTGGATCCTACTGAAATGGGGATTCATAGTGTAGTTGCGAATGCTAACGATC
>JACCDW010930588.1_pt1 | contig 30081 bp, 28 predicted proteins | sample 7449781 | NCBI WGS metagenome assembly JACCDW01 (sample SAMN15323449, study PRJNA562643) | freshwater metagenome | isolation source: river surface water | place: USA:Blue River Watershed | collected 2017-08-18
ACGGCAATACTTATAGTTGGGCAACATCTACCACCTCTCCTATTACAATTCCCGGATTAACCTATAATCAAGCATATAAAGTTAGATTAATGGCTGCTACCAGTACTAATTTAATTTCAAATGCTTCGGCTCAATCGAGTTCTTTTGTTCCTTATACTGTTCCCAATGCCCCCTCTGTTGGAAATATTATAACTGGAGATGGAAGAGCATCTATTTATGTGATTGATGGAAGTGCCAATGGTCGTCCAATTACAAATTATAAATATTCTATAAATGGCGACCCCTATGTTACTACTACTGGAACAACAATGCCTATTGTTGTTACTGGATTAACAAACGGAGGATCGTATGCTGTTGTGGTGAAATCGGTAAATGTGGCTGGAGATTCGCCCGCCTCTATTCTTTCGGATATTTTCGTGCCATTTACTGTGCCAAATTCACCATCAATTTCTTCTGTTATTCCGGGAGATTGCCAATTAACAGTCGAAGTTTCTAACCCAAATATGAACGGAGCTGATGCAAATGGTAATGGAATTATCGGATATAAATATTCGTTAGATGGCGGAAATACTTTTTCATCTACAGTTTCTTCTCTTACAAATAGTTTCTCTATAACCGGATTAACAAATGGACAAAATTACAATATAAAAATTAAATCGGTTACTGCTATTGGAGATACTCCGGCGTCAACCTCATATGGTCCAATTTTCCCGAGAACAGTTCCTAGTCCACCAACTGTTACTAGTGTTATTCCTTATAATGGAATTGCCGATGTTTATTTCACAGATGGAAGTGCAAATGGTGCACCGGTAACACAATATAAATATTCGTTAAATGATGGAAGTGATTTTATTACTCTTTCAAATACTAGTCCTATTCGTATTTATGGTTTAACAAATGCTACAACATATACTCTTAAAATGAAAGCAGTAAATATGGCCGGAGATTCCAGTTATTCTTCTCCATCGAATTCCTTTGTTCCTTATGGTATTCCTTATCCTGCTACCATAACTCAAATTATTCCTGGTAACAATTGTGTATATGTTCATTTTAATCCAATTAATACTAACGGTTCTGATATTTTGGGATTCCGTTATTCTATTGGTTCAACTCCGATTGATGTATCTGGATTAACTTCTCCATTAATGATTCCAAATTTGGTAAATAAAACTGCCTATAATATTACTATTTTCTCCTATAACGCGGCTGGTCAATCTGGTATTTCAAATGCCATGGCAATTATTCCTGGTGTTCCTGAAGCACCAGTTATTACTAATGTGGTTCCAGGTGCCAAAAATCTTAAAGTATATTTCACAGCACCCAATGATAATTCTTCGCCAATTACACAATATATGTTTGGTTTTGGAAATAATGTGGCATTATTGAAAGGTTCAGGAACAACTTCACCTATAACTGTGGCAGGTGTATTAAATGGAACTCCATATGATGTATATTTGGTTGCCGTTAATAAAAACGGAAATTCTGCAAAATCCAATCAAATTGGAAATAAAATACCTTATGATATTCCCGCAAAACCAGTTATTACTAGTGTTACTCCATTATTTAATAGTGCATTGGTTTATTTTACACCTCCTCTTAATAATGGCGCTGAAATTACCAAATATAAATATGCTCTCAATGCGGATACAGTATTTATTGATATGAGTGGCGTGACGTCTCCTATTTTAATAGATAATGTTCCCAATAACGTTGCAAATACAGTAAAAATGATTGCTACCAATTTGGCCGGAGATTCTCCTGTTTCTGGTCCGTCTAAGGCCGCGAAATATATTTATTTACCGCCTGCACAAATAAAGGTTACGTCTTTAGTGGCGGGATATCAATCTCTCACAGTAAATTTTGCACCCCCATTACCAAATGGTGCTCCAATTACAACATATAAATATTCATTAGGACCAAATAATGTTTATGGCGATTATATAGATGCCAATACAACTGTATTACCTATTATAATAAATACTGGGGTATTAAATAATATAAATTATAACATTAAAGTTATTGCTGTAAATTCGGCTGGAGAATCTATTGCGTCAGCACCTGTTGCCAAACCAGTTCAATATGTATATTTACCACCTTTGGCACCGGCAGTAACGGCAATTGCTCCGGGAAATCAATCTGCAGTAATTACTTTTACCCCTCCTGCCATAAGAAATGCCCCCATTACCGGATACAAATATTCCGTAGATAATGGAACAAATTATTCATTGGGCGATGTATCTGGAAATATAATGACAATAACCGGATTAACAAATGATGTTAGTTATAATTTCTTGATGAAGGCGACTAGTGCTGCCGGTGATGGACTTCCTCTTGCCAAAGCAATCACATTTATTCCTGTATATAAGGAACCGGCAGTTCCAACTATTGGTACTGTTTTGGCACTTAATCAACAATTAACTGTTACTTTCCCGGCACCGGCCGCAAACGGTTCGCCCATTACAAATTACGAATATACATTTAATAAAGGTGTTACTGTGATTAGTGCAGATACTGATAAATCTCCTATTGTGATTACAGGATTAACAAATGGAACCTCATATAGTGTACAAATTCGTGCTATTAATGCTTTAGGTGCATCTGCTTGGTCTGTTGCAAAACCTGGAGCACCAAAGGCATAAATTCCTTGATAAAATATAAATCCGTATAAAATCCGTATAAAATCAATATAATAATATAATTTATAATTTATATATTATTATACGTTACACGATTAAATGAGCAGACCAATAATAACAAAACCTGCACAACCAGTTGTAAATACATATGATTATAAATATCCCGCCGGAAAAATTAATCCAGTGGAAAAACGTATTAATGTAAAAAATTTATGTGTCGATTCTCTCTTTAGAAAAAATTACGATAAAACAAAATCCAATAATTTTACGTTCCATCTTCCGGAAGTAATAAATAATGTTATTTCTATTAACGTTACATCAGTCGAATTTCCGAATTGTTGGTATACTTTCGACTCTGCAAATAAATCCAATGAATTTACGATAACTCTTTATAATGCACCTACACCTAACGATTCGTTAGAAGTATATCCTCCGGAAATAAAACATGTAATACAAATTCCTTCTGGTAATTATCGTTCCGATATATTTAGAGATTCCATGAATAATATGTTTTCAAACATACGTTACGGATTGGAGTACTTATATTTCGATGTAAATGAAATAACTTCAAAATGCGTTATAAGAACCAAGGCTAGTGGAGATGATACGAAAAATTTATTTATGAATTCTGACATATTAAATGCGGATCCTTCTAATTCATTTTATTTTTCTCTTAATTTTGCGATTGAGGATGAACCAGAAAGACCATTATATTTAAATGCGGGATGGATGATGGGATTTAGAAGATCCTATTATATAATTGCATATTCAGAAACTCCATATTTGGATCTTATAACAGGAAATTTTACTACAGGAACTTTAGCAGAAAAAAGTTACAATTGGTATATTGAAGGCGAATCTAGTTATGGAAGCAATATACAGAATTACATATATTTAGAAATAGATGATTTTCATAAGAATTTTGTAACAAATACATTATTATGTAATACTGCAAATGAAAATTATCTCGGTAATAACATCATGGGTCGCATTTCTGTTGTAAGTGGAATGAATACAATTATAACAAATACGGCCAGTGACCGAGTTTTCAAAAAAAGGGAATATTTCGGACCTATAAAATTGGAAAAATTAAATGTGCGTTTATTGAGTCGATTTGGAGAACCAATTTTAATGAATGATAATGATTTTTCTTTTACTTTGGAAATTGAACAATTGTATTCATAAATGCGTTGATTTATACTTATATTTTTTTACAAAAAGTACAATAATAAAATTTGTAAAATTAAATTTCGTTTAGTAATATATAACAATGGTCAACTTTGTTTTAGAATCGCTCAATTCCAGTGTCACCATGGGTGTCGCTGGTAACTTATTCTCTGAACCCATCCCCGTCCTTGATGTCAGTGCTACTGCCATCTTATATGTCAGCATTGACGACATGAAGTCTGTTTTCCAATTCCAAACTGACTCCACTGATGTCAATAACTTGGCCGATGCCGATATTAAATATTACGTCGATACTGCTTCATGGCCTGCTCTTAATCCTATGAATGCTATGATGAACATTAGTTCTTTGTCTCAAGGTGCTATTGCTCTTATCGATAGTAATGGTGCTTTGGCTGATAACAAATTGATGGTTTGCCACGATTTCACTCGTTATTTGGCTTCCAAACTTTTCGGCACACACTTTGGTACTGATCTTTTCAACAATGAAACTGAATTACTCCAAGATTTACGTTTAATTGCTGACGGTTCTGCTGAGGGTCATACCTGGTATGATATTGTTGCTAAGGTTACTGCTGTTTCTAAGTCTGGTACCCACGAAGGTCTTGTTACTGATGCTAATGGTGATAAATATATGACCAACGCCACCAATGACAATACTAACTTGTGCCGTGTCTTATTTGACCAAATGATTGGTTCGGCTGTTTCTCGTTTCCAAGATATTTCTCTTGGCGCTGACCAAGCTCAAGCTCTTCCTTTCCAAGTTGATGATGCCATTAGTTTCGTTTTAACTGTTGCCCCTGCTGAAGGTCAAGAGGAACTTACTGGTGTTGATGCTTTCGGTGCTCGCACATACGAAATTCGTTTCGTCATTAAGGATTCTGCTGATGTTGCCAATACTGAAGTGGCTGCTGATGAAGAATAAATTCTTTGATTTATAAATTATTTATATGTATAAATTATAAATCGCATTTATTTTGGTTGTATACCTAATTTAACCAAAATACCGGCTAATTTATTCATATCAAAATTACCACCTGGAGGATAACCATATAATTTAATATATTCGGCATACTCAGGTTTAACAGTGGCTTTGACCTTCGGTTGGACTTTACTTTCTCCGAATAATGTACGTCTTTGATTCATTTTATTTACCCAATCTTGTAATTTTACAGGATCATATAATATTTGTAAATTATTATTGGCAACACTTAATTTGGCCTCAGTATCTAATAATATATTATGTTGCAAAATAGATTGATATAATCCCTGCAATGAATCTGTTATTCCTAGACGTAAATTTTCATAATCGGGATATTTTCCCCCGTCTGCAGATAAGGATGCTATTTCAATAGATAATTTATTATAATTTTCTTGAGTTAATGCGTGGGCAACGGTATCAAAATTTCCACTAGCATATTGTTTTATTAAAATGCGAATTGTTTTTACATAAAGTGATAATTTTGTATACATGTCTACAAGTGCTTTATATTTTCCACCGGCGTCGACAATAACCCCATTTAATGAATTTACATTTTTACTAAAGAATGAATTTTTTGCAAACATTATTATATTATAATAACAGCATATTGCTTTTTTTTATTTTTATTCAATTTCGTGTATAAAAAATTGATACAATCAAAGATTGTATATTTTTATTCATAATAAATTTTCAATTTATTATGAATAAAATTGAAATACTTTTTATAAATTAAATCATAGTCCCCCACCCTTTCTTATAATAATTGTATTACTTTCTTTAAAGAATTTAATAGAATTTTACCAACCTCAAATTTTTAAAGCTATTTAAAGTTATCTAAACGCTCTATTACTCTATTACTCTATAAGATGTCTCGCTGTGCTGATTCAAAAGGATTTACTACCGTCGCTGGTCGTAATAATTTTAAACCTGCAAATAAACAAAATCAAAATTCAAGTATTGTTAAATTTTGCAGTGTTTGCAAAAATGCAGGAAAAGATGAAAAATTATATACTAGTCATTTTCCCAAATCAAGTAACGGACCGGATGCCGTTGTTGTTTGTCCTACTATTTTAAGTAATGAATGCTCATATTGTCATAAATTAGGACATTTTAAACAACAGTGCCCTGTTTTAGAAGCCAAAAAAAATGGCACTTATATTCAAAAACCAAAAGAAAATTTACAAATTAAACCTACTGTGAATAAAAATGAAAATATTAAAAAATTTGCTACTAAATTTTCAGTTGCCTTTGAAAGTGATTCTGAATCAAATTCAGAGTCTGATTTAAATACTAATTCAAAAAAATTATCATTACAACATCCTGATGAAATTTTCGTATATATACCATCACAAGCAGTACTTGATTTTGCAAATAAATATGATATTAATCATAATTGGGCAGATGATGAATATTGGGGCAGTGACTCCGATGATGAATAAAAATTATATATAATAAAAAATAATAAATTAACAACACAACACAAAATAAAAAGAAAAAAGAAAAAAGAAAAAATAAAAAAAGAAAAAATAAAACAAAAACAAAACAAAAGAAAACCCTAACCCTTTTTTCTTTTATTTGTATATTTTTATTAATATTATAAATCTTTGATTTAATATGCAAAAAATTGATATCGGTAAATACCGATATATTTTTTTATACACGAAATTGTATTTCGTGTATAAAAAATTGAAATACTTTTTATAAATTAAATCATAGTCGCCCACCCCTTTCTTATAATAATTGTATTACTTTCTTTAAAGAATTTAATAGAATTTTACCAACCTCAAATTTTTAAAGCTCTTTAAAGTTATCTAAACGCTCTATTACTCTATTACTCTATACAATGTCTCGCTGTGTCGAATCTAATCGCGCCAAAGGCAAGTTTTGCAGTGTCTGCAAAAATGCTGGAAAAGACGAAAAATTATATACTAGTCATTTTCCCAAATCAAGCAATGGTCCTGATGGAGTTGTTGTTTGTCCTACTATTTTAAGCAACGAATGCTCCTATTGTCATAAACTTGGTCATTTTAAACAACAGTGCCCTGTTTTAGAAGCCAAGAAGAATGGCACTTATATTCCAAAAGAAAAAGAAAACATTAAAATAGAAAATAAACCTATTATAAAATTTGAACCTGAAAATAATAAAAATTTAAAAAAATTAAATATTAATTCTATATTTCAATCTATAAAAATCGAAAAAAAAACAGAATCATTTTTAAATAATAATAATGAATATATTCCCTCTCCAGAATTTATTAAATATTTATCAAAATACGAAATCGGTCATGATTGGAGAGACGATGAATATTGGGATGCTATGGAACTTATATAAAATATAATTCAAACAAAAAACAAAAAAAACAAAACGAAAAAACAAAAAAAAAGAAAAACAAAAAACAAAAAACAAAAAAAACAAAAACAAAAACCCTAACCCCTCCCCCTTTTTTTTATTTTATTATGCATTTATAATAAAATAAAATGAAATAAATATTACTTGATATATAATGTAAATAATCGAAAAATAAATATAAAATGTCTTGTATAATATCATCTCTCAATTTAGACCCAATAATTAAAACATGGATGTCATCCATAAAAACAAAAATAGAAGATTATAAACCAAAAATAAATATAGATATTACGAATGAAATATTATTCGCATCGGATGATATTGTAACCCGTTATGGTATTTCCAAAATTTCTTTTTTTGAATTTTGCAATTATTTTGAAAAATTTCAATCAATAAGAAAAATAAATACAAAAGTTTCTATCTATGAAAATAATTATTCCCTTGATTTTATAGTTCTTTTTTTATCATTAATAAATCATTTAATAACATCTATAAATAATCTTCCAATTGATGTGAAATATAATGCAGTTGGACTAACTTATTTGGAAAAAGATTTGATGAGTTTTTATGGATATAATTATAATACAGTAATAAATAAAACTACTGCATATAGTACTATAATGTTAAAAAATAAATTAACAATCGGACATTTGAGAGAATGCTCGCCAAATAATAAATATAAAACCTTGTATTTTTCGTAACTCTTATTGCAAAGGAATACAATTTTTTTTCAAAATTTCGGATAAAAGAATTAATTTATTTTGGTCGAACCCTTCGCCTTCGGCCGGCATACCATATAATAAAATATAATAACTAAATAATGGTGCTAAAGTAAATGTTTTTTGCAATCCAAACTGGTCAGTTGTTTCTCCTCTAATAACTGGTCTTTCATTTTTATTTGACAATATATCTTCAATAGTTTGTTGTAATGTTTCATTTTCCGTTTTTAATTGAGTATTTTCGAAAGATAATCCATAAGCATTAATGGCACCTGTTAAACCCTCTTCCGTTATTTTCAATAAAAGTTTCAAATAAGAGTTTGTAATGCGGGAGGCGGTTGTATGAACAGTTTTATATAAATTCAAATACTTTTGATAATCGGTAGGAATAAAAGAGTAAGTTCTTTCGGCCAAATTTAGGGTATATTGTTGCTGAATAATTTTTAAGGCATTCAATGTATCTTCAGATAGAATAATATTATCAGATGAAAAAGGATTTCCGAGGGGATAAATAAGCGTCCTTTGCAAATTTTGATTGTTTGATAAAAGAGATTTGCTGTACATATATTGTTATATGGAAATAATTTTTATAAAATCCTAATTTCCAATGGCAATCCAATAAAATTCTTCTCCATCTGCACCAGAACCAGTATTATACCATTTTTTAAATTTAAAAGAAGTTGACGATACATCATATATTGCTACTGTATAAGAAAGACTATAAGATCCCTGATACATTCCGGTTGTTACTACTGGTTTTGAAGTAAAAGCAACCGGAAAAGTAACTGTTCCCTGATTTGTATAAGGTGGACCAGGTGGACTGTTAGCTGTTCCATATTGTATTTTTACTCCAGATTGCCCAGGAGTATATGGTATAACATTACTTCCATTTAAACTATAACCTGACATATTTAATTTATTATATTTTAGTCTAAGATTTTATTACATAAAATTGAATTTATTTATAAGAAAAATCTAATTTTGGTCTTCATTTTCTAAAATAAACCATAATAATAATAATAATTTTCTCTATTTTCATCTACCTAAAATGTCTGTCATCTACGAATACGAAAAATATATTTCTACTCTAGATAATGTTACTGCAACTCTAGAACAGTATGGTGTTGCTATTATTCCCTCTATATTATCCAATGAAGAATGTGCCGAAATGGAAGAAGGTATGTGGAATACTCTTGAAACGTGGTCAAAAACATGGGAAACTCCCATCACAAAAAATAATTCTGAATCTTGGAAAGGAATACGGGATTTATTTCCTAAACATTCAATGCTTATACAACAATTTAGTTTAGGTCACGCTCAATTCATTTGGAACTTGAGACAAAATCCAAAATGCATAAATATATTTGCTAAAATATGGAATTGTACACCGGAAGAATTATTAGTAAGTTTTGATGCGGCGTCATTTCATATGCCACCAGAAACGACAAAAATAGGGTGGCACAGAAAAACATGGTTTCATTCTGATCAAAGTTATACGAGACCTGATTTTGAATGCATACAAAGTTGGGTAACTGCATTTGATGTGAATGAATATGACGGTACATTGGCCATCTACGAAAATAGTCATAAATATCATAAAGAATTTGCTGAGCATTTTAACATTACAAATAAAGATAATTGGTTCAAATTAGAAACAGAGGAACAAATGCAATTTTATAGAGAAAGAGGATGCGAAGAAAAATATATAAAATGTCCCAAGGGTTCAATGGTATTATGGGATAGTAGAGCAATACATTGTGGGGTTGAACCTAGAAAAGAAAGAGCATTGCCTAATTTTAGATGTGTTGTATATTTGTGCTATATGCCAAGAAGTAAATCCAATACAAAGGAAATCGCAAAAAAAATAAAGGCATTTGAAGAAATGCGTATGACTAGTCACTGGCCATGCAAAGTAAAATTATTTCCGAAAATGCCAAGAACATATGGCGCTACGGTTAAAGAAATTACTGAACTTCCTCATCCAGAAATAAATCAATTAGGTAGACGATTAGTAGGTTATGATGCATAATTATATATGTATATTATTTTGTGTATATTGCTTAGTGTATATTGTTTTGTGTATTTGTATATTTGTATATTTTTCTTTTTTTTGGTTGTATTATAATATATTATTATAATAAGAACAATATAATAATATAATAAATGAAATCCAACGAAGAAAGTATTTCTTCTATGACGGAAGAAGAAATCAAACAAAAAATAGAACAATTATTAGTTATAAATGATTCCAACAAAAATAAATTAGGAGAAGTTTTTACTCCTCCCCAAATAATAGACAATTTATTGGACGAATTGCCAAAAGCAACCTGGTCTAATCCCAATATTCGTATTTTAGACCCAGCAAATGGAATAGGCAATATTTTAATGCTAGTATATTTAAGATTTATGAAGGGATTAGAAAAATGGGAACCAAATAAAATAAAACGTAGTTTTCATATAATAAAAAATATATTATTTATGACTGAGATAAACCCCAAAAATATTGCTATATCTAAGAAAATATTTGGAAAAAATGCAAATATTTGCAAATGCGATTTTTTAAATGATTCGCAAAGATTGGCATGCTTCGAAAAATTCGGAATAAATACGTTCGATATTATATTGGGAAATCCGCCTTTTCAAAAAGAAAAAATAACCTCGGATTTTAGACAGGGAAGTCACCGCAGTCCAATTTTATGGGATAAATTTATAAAAACATCCCTAGGTGCATTGAAAGAAAAAGGATTTCTTTGTTTTATTACTCCCTCTGGTTGGAGAAAACCAGAAAACGAATTATATAATTTAATGACAAAACAGAATCATTTAAAATTTTTAAGAATATATGGAGAAACTGAAAGTCGCCATTTATTAAAAGTTGCCCAAAGAGTGGATTCGTATATTATTATAAAAGATTTTCAAACAAATAAAAAAACCAAAATAATTGATGAAATGGGAAAAACATGGAATTTGGATATTTCTCGTTGGCAGTTCTTACCTAATTATGAATATAATATAATAAAAAAATTAATAACTTCTGATAAGGAAAAAGGGATTCGAGTAATATATAGTTCCATTGATTATGACACTAGACAACCCTATATGCGCAACAAAAAAAAGGATTCTCAAGGATTTATTCATCCGGTAATTCATTCAATGAATAGCGATGGTATTGAATATTGGTATTCAAAATCAAAAGAGCGAGAAGGTATGTTTGGAGTTCCCAAAATAATTTTAAGTTTGGGTCGATATCAATATCCGATTAACGATTCCGACGGAAAATATGCTATGTCACAAATTGCATTTGGATTGCCAACGCATACAAAAAAAGAGGGAGAAGAAATGTTACGGGCAATTCAATCGGAAAAATTTGCGGAAATAATAAAGGCAACAAAATGGGGAGCATTTCAAACGGAATGGAAAATGTTTCAATATTTTAAACCAGATTTTTACAAATATTTTTTGCGAAATTCAAACAAAACCGAAAAAATGAAAAAATCAAATAAAAATAAAACTATGAAAAAAAAATAAAATATATGCACAATATTTTATTTTTATATTAAAGAAATAACTTTATCTGTAGTTTCTAATGCGCCTTCCATCCATTGTTGATTTTTTTCCGAATAATGTTCACCACAAACGAATATTTCGTCTATTTCGAATGGTTGTATCATACTCTCGGCAATTTCTTTACTATTAGCATTTAATCCCCAATATCCTACACCACATCCCCAATAAAAAACCTTGGTGTGTTTTGGAAAAGGTATATTTAAATCGGCACCTTCAAATATTTCCAATAATAATTCGTGTATTTTGCGATTTACTTCTTGTATTCCTTTGTTTGAATATAATCTATTCCAATAATCCGCAAATTTATTATCAGTATAAGATATCATTATTGTTCCATTGGTATAATCATAGGGAATAACCATGCGCAATCCATTATTCGTGGTAAATTTTGTTAATTTTTCAAACCATAATTCCCCATTTTTATCTCTATCAAATTGAGTATATATGCGACATAAAGATCCGCATTTTATTTTTCGCAAAAGAGGACGTATGGGTCGAAATAAATCAATTGTTTCTAATTCTTGTTTAGGTAGGGCACAAATACACCTTTTACCTAATATAATTTTTTTGCGATTTCCTATATGAACTTCTATGTAAATTTCTGAAGGAGGTTTATTTGATTCAACTGGAACAATCGCGGTAACATCATAATTAGTTACTATTTTTATATTAGAATTTTTTTGCATTGTATCCATTAATTTTTCAATAATTTGACTTAATCCTCCTGCCAAATAACAAAATTGGGCATCTTCGCCATACATTGTTTCTATTAAATTAATGCAATCGTATGCATTCATCAAAACTAATTCTGAATAATATCCGAAAGAATCTTTAATCAATTCTAATTCGGTTTTATGCAAAATATTCAATGCATAATCCAGAAAATTCATTTTTCTTAATCTTTCTGGCAATTCCATTTTACTCGCATTTACCACGCGAAATAATAATTGTACTATATCTGGCATATCAGGAGTTATTTTTGATTCATTTGTAAAATCAGAATTAAGTATTTTTTCGAAATTTTCTTCAGTAGGAACAGTATTTTTTAATACTTCGCTATATTTTTTCATTTTATTTTTTCTAAATACTGCTGTATTTGTTTGATTTAATTTATATTCTTTATATTCCAATAAAGAATTATAATCACTCGGAATATATGTTATTCCTGTTTTTGTAGTTTTTTTAATTTTAGATTTAAGTCCCAATTCGTCTATTAATTTAATTAATAGAGTATGCTTTGTGGAAAAACGACCTGCACCTGCTTCCACATGCATATATTTATCTTTGTAGGTATCTATTCTACCTCCTATATAATTCGATTTTTCCAATATAATTATTTTGCATTGTGGATATTTTTTCGATAATTTATAGGCTGCATATAATCCGGAAATTCCTCCACCTATAATTATAATATCATATAGCATTCTTATATAATATTATATAACATTTCCTATATATGTAAAAAAACAAATCATTTTCCTTTTTCCTGAAAAACGATTTTCAGCAGGTCCCCCTATATTTACTTCTGATGTTTGCAACATGCGTGTTAAATGTGTATCGACTACATAGCCATTCTCCATTAAATAAGATAAAATGGAGGGAATATCGTCGGAATTAGCAACCGTATCATTACTTCGAACAAATGCCGAATAACCGTTGGCCACCATTCCTTTTCCTACTGGATATTTCATTAAAACATGCATACAATTTGAAAAGGGATTTCTTCCAAAACCGTTGCCACCATAAAATGGAGAGGCCGTTTGAAATTCCGATAATTTGGGGGCGCTCATTGTCGAAACCATTTCCGCCAGAGGTCCGTCGGGAATGTTATTAAGAGTGATAACATTTTGATAATTTTTATAAAATGTATTCAATATTGGTTCTAGATACATTACTGTAGTTTTTTTTGAATTAGAAAATACTCCATTTGTATTTGACATTATAATTATATTGTATTTTTACGATATAATTATATTATTATTTTTACGAAAAAATTGATTTTATTTTATATAATTTAAATATTTTTCCCCACCCCCACCAAATATCAAATCATATCAAATCAAACTATATTTAATATATACTCTATAATGTCATCTACTAAGCAATCTTTAAAAACCACTACTCTATACAATGTTATCGAAAATAATTTTCACCATATTGTGTTTATTGCTTTTTACTGTATTTATATATTATTCGATTTTTGGGCTATTAATACTATATCAAATTATTATGATAATAAATCATTGGAGAATCCACCATATCAACCAATAAATTCTAGTCTACATTTGCGTTATAATAATGATTCGGAATTATTAAATGAATTTTATCAAAAAAAATATATGGCAGTTGTTCATCCCGAAACTTTTAATTCCATAAAAAATGATTTCACGCAAATTCAATATTATTTATTTGTTTGTTTATTTATAAATATATTTACTGTAATTTTTGGATATATATTAAATGATATAGTAACATATACAGCAACTAATTTGGTTTCAATTGGTATTAAACCATTTATTTTGGTGGATATATATATTACAAATGGTAAAATGATAGACATCCATAAGAATATGCCTACTAATATGTTTCTAATAAATTATATAACTATACTTCCTGGTCTTGGTGTTATGTCGTTAATATTATATATTATAATAGTTTTTAGTTGTATGGGAACTTATTATTTATTGTTAAAAGGATATAATAGATTAGTTGCTTGTTTGAAAAATACAAAAATACAATATGTTGAAATAAAACCGAATAATATTATTGAAGATTTATAAAAAATTGAAATTATTTATATCTCTGTATTTTATTCTCACAAAATATTCAATATTTATCTATATCAAAATGTCTGCCAATAATTCTATTTTTGTAAAATCTAATTTAAATTTAACCATTAGTGAGGTTGAAATAATTCATGATACTCATTATATGATTAGATTTAATGAGTCGTTTTATTTACAATTGTATTTATGTCCTGAACATAATTGTTGTGAAAAATTTGGAATCAATTTCATGTATAAAAATAAACCAGTATTTTTAAATAGTCTTCCTCTTGTTGGAAAAAAAATAAATAAAATTATTTTTAATTATAATAATAATAATGAATCTAATAAATATGAATATGATGAATTAAATGAAAAAATTATTCTTTTGGAAACTAGTATCGGTAATATTATTGTTACTTTATATAATAATCATAATGGATATTATTCGCATGATTTTGAAATTAATTTACATACTTTAAAAGAAAAATATAACTTATCGGGAAAATTATAAAAATATTTAAATTACAAAAAGATATAAAGAAAATACCCTATAAAATATATAGAAAAACCGAAAGGTTTTTTTATTGCCCTTGTAGCTCAGTGGTTTAGAGCATCAGTCTTGTAAACTGGAGGTCGAGAGTTCGATTCTCTCCTGGGGCTGGTGGTCCCGTAGTGTAGTGGTTAGCACCGGAGACTTTGAATCTCCTAACGTGGGTTCGAATCCCGCCGGGACCTCTATCGTATATGTATGCCTTATATTATTTATAAAAATAAATAATATAATATTTTTATAAGATAATAATATATGCAAACCGAATCAAATAAAATAAATAATATGTCAGAAATGCCTTTCGATATGGAAATGATTGTCGCCTGCACAAATAAGGGCGTTATTGGAAATGGAGGAAATATTCCATGGCATATACCGGAAGATTTACGAAGATTTCGCGATATTACTGAAAATGGTATTGTTATTATGGGAAGGAAAACATTTGATAGTTTACCTGGTGGCAAATTAAAAAACAGAATAAATATTATTATTACGCGGTCTTTTTTTTCAATAGAAATGAATAATTTAGATAGCGATATAATATATGCAAATGAAAACACTATTGACAAAATATTAATGACTGTTTGGGAAAAGAAAAAAACTCCCGTATTTGTCATAGGTGGCGCAGAAATATATAAAATGTTCTTCCCGAAATGCAAATATTTTTATTTTACGTTTGTTTTAGATGATACTATTTTCGGAGATACGATTTTGGATAAATCAATTATGAATATTCCTTTTAATAAATCATTTAAAAAAATACAGGAAAGTTCCATAATGAAATCCAGTAAAAAAAATACGGAATTTAAATATGTTACCTATAAAAAAATAGAATAAAATATAATCTATTAATATATCATATATATTAATATATGTTTGGATTAAAATCACTCGTAATTTTCTCTTTAATAACATCTATATTATTAATAATAATTACTTATTATATTGACCATCCTTATAAAGAAAAAGAAAATTTGCTCTCTAATTTACAATTTGCCGAATTATATTTAAATCGATATTTTCATTGGGTAATTACTTTAATTATTGGACTTTATATTATATTTGTAAGATATAATAAAAATTATGATATTTTTTTTATAATTTGCACAATTATTATAATATTACATTGGTTTATATTAGGTAATGGAGAATGTTTAATAAGTTATAGAGAAAAAAATATATTAGACCCAACATATAAAAAAGGAGATAATCCTCCACTTCAATTATTTTCATATATTGTAAAATATAAAACCCATTATATTTTAAAAGATTGTTTATTACGAGGAGATGTAATTTTAATAGGAAATATTGCATATGTTATACTTCGTCTAATTTATTATAATTTTGTTTTCCCAAAAGCAAGATATTTAAGTAGTTTCATTAGATAATTACTTCATCGCATATTATCTATTTAGATATATATATACCAAAAATAAATATGATTGACCACACAATTAAAAATCGAAAGAAAAAACAAAAAAATAAAACTATAAAAAATAAATATCGTGGTGGAAATAAAACTCATATTATAGAATTTAAAGATGGTTCAAAATATTACGGAGAAATAGACCAATTTTATTTACCCAATGGAATAGGTAAAATGGAATATAATAATGGCGCTATCTATGATGGAAAATGGGATGGTAATAAAAAAATTGGAAAAGGCATTATTAAATATAAAAATGGAAGTGTATATGAAGGCGAATGGAAAAATTATTTGAAAGAAGGTAAAGGAAGTATTACATATTCCAATGGCGAAAAATATTCTGGATTATGGCAAAATGATTTTTTTTATGACATGTTTGATAGAGATTGCATATCATTTTATGTACAAAATGGTATTAAAAAAAAAGGAAGTCATTTTGATATAGATTGCCAGAATGATAATGACAATACAAAATATGAAATAGAAATTGAATATAAAGATGAAACTAAATATAAAGGTACATTATATTGCGTCAAAAATGAATTACAAGGTGATGGAATTATAAATTATTCTAATGGCGATGTTTATGAAGGTCATTTTTCCAATGGAGTAAAACAAGAAACTGGTAAAATGATTTATGCAAATGGAGATATTTACGAAGGGGAATGGAATGATAATTTAAAAATGGGTCAAGGAGAAATGATATATGAAAACGGAGATTTTTATAACGGAGAATGGGAAGAAGATTTAAAAAATGGTCAAGGTGAAATGGTATATGAAAATGGAGATGTTTATGACGGAGAATGGAACGGAGATGATAAAAATGGTAATGGAACAATGGTTTATGAAAATGGGGATGTGTATATTGGGAATTGGACAAATGATACAAAAACTGGTATTGGACAAATGACATATGCAAACGGAGATATATATAGCGGTCATTGGGAAAATAATAAAAAACATAAAATAGGAGAAATGATATATGCTAATGGTGATAAATATGATGGAGAATGGGATAATGATAATATTAATGGCGAAGGAATAATGAAATATGCAAATGGTGAAATATATGAAGGTCGATGGGTTAATAATAAAAAATTAATATTAAAAAAACCGGAAGAAATTAAATCAGCAAAATCGGTTACTCAATTAAATGGCACATGTTGGGCACATTCTATTAGTCGTTCAGTGACTAGAACACTCTTACTTTTATGTTTAATTGATGGACAGGATTCGGATGATATGTATATTGCACTATATACATATTTAATAAATATTAGTGATCGTACTTGTGATCAAGGTGAATTCGCAATCGAAATTTTTGATAAATTTGTAGATATGTTTAAAAAAAATCCTGAAAAAATATTCGAATTGCAATATAAAGATATTCGATGTGATTTTATAATTGGAAATTGTAAAATAGATAAAATGTATAAAGAACAAAAAATATTATTGTGGAATGAAGAAAAGAAGAATAAATTTCTGAATTTATTTAATAAAATACAAAATACTCTGTATTTTAATAAATATGAATATAAATTTAATTATGATCAGGAAAATTTGCCTTCACCCGAAATAACAAATGCCCTTAAAAAGAAAATTCAATGTGTAATTGTTAATCATTTTATTCGACATGCATTTATATTGCGTTCATGGGGAAAAGAATATACACATGATAATAAAAATATAACCATGAAAAAAAATAGATTCTGCTATAAAAATACATGGAAAAATGATAAAAATACTTGTATAGACGATATAAAAGAAATAACTAAAATGATTGAGACTAGTATAATATTAAATTTAAAACCATATATTACTACTTATATTAATAGTATACATAAAATAGATAATTCGCCAATTAATGATCCTGCTTCATTTATAAATAAATTGTTTTTTGAGATTCAGAATCAAACCCATAAAAATATGGATATTATTATTTTTTGTTGGTTAGATTTTGATTTAAATAAAATAAAAAAAATAGATTCTAATTTGCAAAATAAAATTATAAAAAGAATGCGAACTATTTATAAAAATGTTTAACGTCTATTCTGGGTTTTGTCCCATATTTGGGACAAAACTAGAATAGCGTATATGACATTCTGCTATGTATTTTAATACATAATAGAATAGACGTTAATACATAACAGAATGGACATTAGACAAAATTTTGTTTTTTATTCTTCGCATTATTTTGCTATGGTTTGTATATTTTATTATTTTCCAAATTATCCATATAACTAATATTATTATCATCCAAAATAAAAATTTGGCCAAAAAATATAATACCGAAAATCCTGGTTCCGGCGTTTCGTGTAAATTTAATCCGCGAATAACCGCGTTTTTAATTTGTCCAATAATGGGCGTTCCATCTTTTTCGGACCAGGTTTTTTTGTTTTCCGTCTCAGGAAATGTCTGATAGCATAAAGGTTTATAAAATATATAATGATTTTGTATTTTATTATCCATAATCATATCCCAATGTTTATCTTCCACCTCTATTTTTTCCAACATTTTTCCCATTGTTTTTTCGGTATAAACGCAACATTGCATCCCGAAAGTTTTCGGTGATTTATATATCCCATTATATCCTATAGGATACATTATAATAGGTATTGCCCCCAAATTGAAAATCATTTCTTCCTCTTTTTTCGCATTTATAAAATGAACAACTTTATCTATATCATTTTGCGAAATATCTGGTCGAAAAATAAAATCGTCCTCTACTATCATAATTGTTTTATGCCCGTTATTTTTTGCATGTGAAAAACACTGTAAAAATGCATCTGTTAAATCTTGATATGGTGCCTGGTCAATTAATTTTTTATTGCATTTTTTATATCCCGAATTTTTGGCAATTACTACAGTTTTTGTTGGAATAGTACGTCGAATTTCATTATATACATGTTCTAAACGTCCGTTATTTAATAAATGTATTACATATGTACAATCAATAGCGTCGTCAAATAACCCCTTTTGCAAATTTTGCGTTTCAAATGTAAAACATTTGGAATTTGATTCAATTTCCATTTTTGTTTGAATTATTAAAAATAAAATATATTTTATATGAATATTTTATTTTTTTATCTTTAATTTTTTTTTACTTTGAAGGTTTCTTGTTGGAAATCAAAAGAGTAAAATTTGGGGTCTGTTAATGTTGCCAAATCTTCATGTAACGGAAAAATAATATATTCTGTTTTTAATAGATGATAATCTTGCAAAAAATGTAAATACATTGATATACAATTAAAATTATCGTCCATATAATCCTTGTTTTTATGTTTTTCGAAAAATTGTTTGACATCATTATTGGTTATTCTTTCATTCAAATTTGTTTGAACCAAGAAAAAAGATCCTTCTGTTTCATTTTTAGTTCGGTATTCGTAATCGACTAATACAATTCCATGTTTCTCTCTTCCTGTATATTTACAATATGATTTATTATTTGAACATTCTAATATATAAATTTCGCCATTCGGTTCTTTCAACACTATTCCTATATGATACAATCCAGTCATAAGTATTGGAATTAATGAAAATGAATTTTTTAAATTATAATCAGTTTCCCATACAATTAAATCTCCAGTTTTAACTTTTTTTAATGAATCATCAAATGACATTACTCTTGTAGACATTTTTTTATGATATTTAAGACGATAATTTAATATAAGTAACCCACTTAAAATTAATAATATTAATCCCAAAAAGAAATTTATTTCATATATTTTACACACGTAATAAAGAGCAATAAATACTAAAATTAAAAATACAGCAACATATGTATACCATTTTTTATATTTCCCAATAATTTCTTTAAATGTTATTTTACGCAATACAGAAGTTTCATATTCAAAAAAACACACCACTAATTCTAAAAATATAAGTTGCAATATAATATTGTTAGGTTTTATAATTTCGGTTTTTAAATTAAGTTTTCTCATTTTAATTTTTGTTTGAATTTAATGAAAAAAAATAGTAAATATATAATATAATTACAAAATATGCTTTTGTAATTTAATTATTTACAATTGTATTTTTTGTAAAAAATTGAATACTTTTGCATTTAAGTTATTATATACAACACTAAGTTCAAACAAATAAAATTACAAAATATAATTCTATAAAAATGGAAACTGAAAATGAATCTATATTATTATGCACTTATCGTTTCAATTTATCTAAAGATTTAATTGACGAATTAACCTATTTTTCTCAAATGCATCGTTTTGATGATCGCAAAACATTTAAAGAATCCTGGATTAAATGGAAAGAAAATGATGAAAATCGGATTATGTTAAATTTGGAAACTAGTCGACTTGAAAGAGAAGGATATGACGGAAATATTGAAGACAAAATTTTTAAAAGTATTCGATATTATATTAAAAAAAAGATTGAAAAAGAATCAAACAAACCTGAACCAAAAAAAAGAAAACAATATGAAAGTCTTAGTGAAGATTTTCTGGAAAAAATTGATGAACATATATATGACCAATTACATCAAAATATCATTTCTAAAACGAAAACAGAAGACAAGTCTATTCTCATAAGTAATGTTTCACAAGCAGATGCATATTATGACTTTTGTATAAATAATAAAAAATTAATTGAAAATGAAATTAATCTTTTATTTAAAAAAAATTCAAACAAAACATATTCTTTTGCCGAACTTTCAAACAAATTTAAAAAAACATATAAAAATCGATTTTTCAACATAAAGGTTGCCATGAATAAATAATAACATATAATAATATAAAATCAAATTATGATTACTATATACGCGTTATATAATAATCATATTAATAAAAATGACAGAAGAATTTAATCCAGAACATTATGAAAAAATTTTTAAGGGAATTGCGGAAGACCCAGTTTTCGCAAAAAGAAATCCCCTTTTTTTTCATGAAGATTCCGATAAAATTGCCATTATAATTGACACCCGATTTGACATTATTATGGAGGGAGTTATTCGCAATTTTATGTACTATATGAATCCATTAAAATGGAATTTGATGATATATGGATTACCTGAAAATCGCCAAAAAATACGCAGTACATTTAGTGAGGCAATTTTTCGCGAAATACCAAAAGAATATCTTACGAAAAATTCAGATGGGGGCGATACTCTCAGTATTGAAAATTATAATAAAATATGTATGAGTACTGAATTTTGGCAATCTATGCCATGTGAAAATATTTGCCTTTTTCAACGAGATTGTGTTATGTATAAAATGTTTCCCGAATATTTTTCGCAATTTTATGATTATGCAGGTGCCAATTATTATACACCAATCCATATTGCCCCCTACATAGGGGGTATTCAGGGGGGATTTTCTCTCCGAAAAAAAAAATGTATGTTAGACTGTTTACAAAATATTACCTGGGAAATCATAGCAAAATATAGAGAAATTATATTAAAAGTATTTCCGGGAAATAGTATTTTAGGATTACCGGATATGGATTTGAAAAATGAAGATATTTTTTTTACTTATGCATGCGAAATTTTACATAAAAATGTTCCAGATAAAGTACATCGCAGTTTTTTATCTATTGAAAGTGATGTTAATTTAAACACATCTGTTATGCATGGATGGCCAAAATATAAATTGCCCGCCTCTATGGTGGATATTCTTATTACACAATCTGAATTATTGAGTAAATATTATAAAAAATAAACAAATAATCAAACAAAAAATCAAACAATTAATCAAACAAAAAAATAAATAATATTATATCAAAATATATTATATAGACACTAATATAATATATTATATTTTAAATGGAAGACGAAAAAATATCTGAAAAAACTGAACATCCGCAATTTACATTACCAAATGACCATATTGAAATCGAATTAATAAGTCAAGGTGCGCATGGATGTATTTATAGACCTAATATTAATTGCGACACCGGAGAACCGGAAGATATTAATTATATATCAAAAATTCAAACAAATTCCGAAAACATACAAAATGAAATAAATATCAGTAATATAATTAAAACAATTGATAATTATAATTATTATTTCGCCCCCATTTTAAGCAATTGTAAAACAACTATATCTAAAATAAAAGAAAGTGAAATTAAAAAATGTAAATTACTTAATCCAGAAGAAATATCTGGAAATACTCCAAGTGCCTTAAAAACTGGAGAATTACTTTCTACCAAAATGAGATATGTTGGAAGTAATACATTAGAAACCTATTTATTAAGTTTACCTTCAAACAAAAAAGATTTATTGCATAAAAAAATATATTCTTTATTTATTTATTTATTACATTCTATTAATTTATTTTGTGAAAAAGATATTATTCATTATGATTTGAAAGAAAATAATATTATGTATGATTTAAATAATAATTGTCCAATTATGATTGATTTTGGAAATACTTTTGTAGCCAAAGATATTAAAACACCGGAACAAAGACGCGCTTATTTTTATTCGGAGGTATTTTATTTATATTGGCCAATAGAAGTACAATTCCTTAGTTATATTTCCGTGAATAATCTTTATGAAAAGAATATTGAGGAAAGTGATATTAAAAAAAAATTGGACGATTTCATTAATAATTTATTGAATGTTCAAACAAAATATAATATGTATATTTCGAAATCAGAATTGAATGATTTTAAAGCAAAATTGGGTGAATTTTTCAAATCCTATATTGGAAATCCTTGGGAAAAAATGTATACCGATTTTTTAATTCCAGAATTATATAAAACATGGGATTTATATGCACTTTCTGCAACTTTTTTAAGTAGTGTATATGAAGTTTTAAAAGATAAAACTCCAGTAAATACTATTAATTATACTTCTTCTATTCCTTTAACTTCAAACAAAACAAAAAATATTTCCGAAAATTCCACAGGAAGTATCATGACAAATTTAACCAACTTTTTAACTCCAAAAGAAAATAAAACTACTACAACTACTACAACTACTACTATTTCAGATGTTAAAAGTCAAACAACAATAAAAGGCGGAGATAATACTTCCACTGGTGAAAATAAAAGTACCATTTCTAGTATTATAAGTAGTATCACCGGGGATACACAAACAACTTCCCCTGCATCTTTTTCTACTGCCGTTTCAGAAATTCCGATTGAATATCCCGAAAAAATTGATTTGAAAGGTATTATTTCTTTAAAAGAATTAATAAGTATTTGGAAATCAGTATTTTTATCTCTTCCTACAGAAAGACCAACATTGGATAAAATTATGAAAACTACAGTTCATCCAAAAGACATATAATTATAATGAAAGTATATATAGATATTTTGATTATAAACAATAAATATAGTTTTATTTTTATATTATTCAAACAAAAGTAAAAAATGACCACTTTTCTAACAGAATCGCAAGATTTATATTTTAAGAAATCCCTCGTATTTTTATATGAGAATTTTACGAAAAAGTCAAACAACCAAGAAAAATGCCAAAAATTGCAAACGGAATTCAATAATATTATTTCTATTATAAAAGAAACCACTGATAAATTGGGGTCTTCTCAAACAGAGAAAAATAAAAAATTTGCATACTTTTATGAATTAATGATGTTTTTACGTTTAATTATACACACTCGCGATTTTGAATATGGAAAAGGGGAAAGATATTATACATATATGATGCTTGATACCTTATATAAATATTACCCAGAAATTGCTATTGCCGGATTGGAAATAATATTGGGATTATATGTTCCTGATGACGCCTTACATAAAAATTATAAACATTATGTTTTTGGTTGTTGGAAAGATATACAATATTTATGCGACTATATTCAAACAAATAATGGAAATAATAAAAATCATAGTTTTATTGAATGGTGCGTATATATTACGATTTTACAATTGGAAAAAGATTGGAAAACTATTTTGGAATATGGAAATAGTTCAAACAAAAATATGAGAACGAATAAATTGGGAACAGTATCATTATGCGCGAAATGGATTCCCAGGGAAAATAAATCGAAAGGATGGCTTTTTAAAAAAATGGCCATATTATGGGATTATAGAAAACATGAGACACCATATATATGCGAAGAAACTATGAGTGAAAAAACTCACCCAAAAGCATTTGCCAAGTGTTATATGGAATTTCGTAAAATAGTGTCGACCATTTGTGGATTTTTGGATATTACTGAACGAAAAATGTGCCAGAAAACATGGTGCCAAATTATGCCAAATAAAATACCCACAGAATTAATTGTGAGAAATAAACGGGCATTTTTGAACTATAATTCGCATAAAAACGAGGAAAATGAAGATCGCATAAATTGTTCTACTCGAGTTAGAGAATATATTAACAATGGAACTATATTAAAATCGAAAAAATATAAGGTTCTTACCGAATATATTACAATTAGACCGGAAAGAAGTATGTTGGGAACAGAATCATGTAGATTGCGAAATATTTCTTTGTCATTTTTTGTAAAAGAGGGATTGAGGTTTTTACACCCGGAAGATTCAAACAAAGAGGATGAAATAGGATTAAATAATTTATGGGAAAAGTATTTGGAAAATTATTTTTCTCTTCCGAATATTATACCTATATTGGATATATCGATTGAATTGGCAGAAACAGAAAATGAATTATATTGGACATCTATTGGTTTGGTATGTCTTATATGTGAAAAATCGAGCATTAATAAGAGAATTGTTCTGGTAAATGATAAGGATAATATGTGGATAAATTTGTCAGAATGCAAGAATTTTACATCAATGTTACGTATGTTAATTCCATATACAAATAAAACGTGTTTCAAATCTAATTGTAATGGGGAATTATTAGTTTTAAAAGTTAGAGAAATATTTGATTCTATAATATATGTTGGAATGTCGGATACAAATATTGAGAAATTAAATTTTTTCATTATACAAAATAACGGAAAAATGAAAATGCAACACGCAAAAATACGGAAAATGTTTATAGACCCAGCATGGTCTTTGAATATACCTATGCCTCATTTTTTATATTGGAATTTATCGGAAGATATTGTGGAATATGAGGATATACAATGGGATATTGATAGAGTTACTATTTTATCGGGATATAATCCCTTTTTATTAAATCGAATGGGATTTATTGGATTATCTACAGTGAAAAATCAAACACCGCATGATAATATATATAATATATTATTGGATAATAGATATAATTTGGCTGAACAGGCAATTGTGGATATTATGGCAAATTATTTATGATTCTTTTTGGATTTTCGTTTTTGGGTTTTTCTTTGGTTCTTTTTTGGGCGTTTATTTTTCCCACCATATTTCCTGGATTTTTTCAATGGAGTATCAATATTATTTGTTAACCTATCTATTGTATTATAACGATAATTGCGTTTGTTTTCACTTTTTCTTAATTTTTTGGCAGTATTATATAATATATTTTTTTCATTAACCGTCAAAAGAGTTTTTTCTTCTTCTTTAATATTTTCAATTTCTTGCATTTCTTCTTTTATTATAGAATTGTTACTTGTTTGACTTATTTCCTGTGATTCTTCCTCTTTTATATTTTTCATTTCATTTTCTATTTTATTTTTATTATTTGTTGGGTTAGCCAAATATTTTGTTAATTTATTTCTTATTTCAATATCATTTTGTAAATTTTCAATGTGTTTTTTAGATAAATATATTTTTGACATAGATATAATATATTTTACATATCCTGTTTCATCTTTGTCTTCTAATATATCTTGATATTCAGAATTAATTAAATCACATATTATTTGAATTTTTGATTTAAAATTTTCCATCATTGCCGATTTATAAGTTTCGCCATGCGTTTTAAAATTATTTTGAACATTAATAAGGGTAGATTTTAATATTCTTTCTTGTAATATATTTGCATTAGTTTGATTAAATATCATTTCTTTATTTTCCTCGTCCCATTCTATTAATAATAAATTTGATTTTTTACGATTACATGAACTATGTGCATACAAATAATTGGCATTATATGCATTTATTAGTTCGTTAGTAAAGTTATTTTCTGTTTTTATTTGAGTGTTTGTATCTATACCTAAAAATAACACCGCAAATAATAATGGTATTATATGTTCACAATCAATTGCTTTTGTTCTACAATAAAAAGATGTACCACATAACCAACAATAAGAATTTTTTTCATTCTCTTCAGGAGAAAAATTATAATCAGTAATATTTGATTGATTAATATTACATTCTCCTATAACATTTTCACACTGTTTTTTTGCAGATAACGGTTCTAATATTTTTCTTATATGTGAACTAGGCGTTTTAAACAAAATATCTTCTAATTCGTTATATTTAAGGTTGAGTAAATTTTCTATAGAAAGTTCATTTCCTTTTAATCTATTATCAGTTGAAGGTGTTTTACTAAGTCTTCTTTTATATTTTTTTGGAGTTTTAATATTTAAATAAAATTCTTCGTTTTTTGGTGTTTCATCTTCAAAAAAACTTGCCATATAATATTATTATCTATAAATAATCATATTATATTTATTTCCGTAAACTATTTTCTTTTATTTTTCCACATAATTTTCACACCAAAAATATACCTCCATTATTTGCTGCATTTATGCTCACATTTTTAATTTCCCTAATGCAGTCTATGACTGCATGTGCCGCCTTCGGCGGCTACCCAGTTTCCACAAAATAAACCTTCTTTGTAATATTATTCTTTTTATTTTTATGTGTTTCTTCTCCATGTTTATTAGTTTTATTTTTTAAAATGGATTTTATATGTTGTTTATCTTTTTCTCTTTGATTATTTGTTTGAATCTTCTCTTTGAAAATGAAATATAATGTATTTATTTTATGAAATATAAAAATAGAATCCTCTATAATAATATCATTAAATACCGTATGTTTTTTTAAAAATTGTTCCGATATTTTACTATACGACTCTTCCGCATTTGAATATGTTTGAACTCCTTTTGAATCTAAATCTATCACATAACTAAAAATATCGAATACTGCATATTTTTTATTTTCAAACATATTTCTTCTTTTTTGTACTATTTCCATTATATGGGATTTACTTATATATCCTTCACCTGTTGAATTTGTTTGAATAGGAGTTTCACAAAATGTTATTTTTTCTATTTCTTCATGAGTATTCATATAAATAAATTTGGTTTGTATAGTTTTCATTCTTTCTTTATTATAATTTTTATTTATTTGTATCTCTTTTTCATGCTCTTCAATCCAAGATATATCTAAATCTTCTATATCTGAATCGCTCATTTTTCTTTTGTTTGATAATACATAGTATTTATATTTGATTTTTTTATATTTAGCGAGTAACTAATATAGAAATTTCTATATGTAGAATAATAAAACAATAAATGTCGAAACATCACGTTTTAATATTCCAAACAGATAATAGAACTGATGTGGATTATGTTTGTTTATCGGGTCTTTTAAACACTAGAACTATTCAATATATTGGAGCAAATCCGGAATATTTTTCCGAGTTTACTTATTCTTATCAAAATCTTGTTATGCAACCCTCATATTATTCTGATTTGGGAATTCATCCTGCATGTGGAAAAATTACTGTAATAGAAGAATTATTACGTTTTACAAATGCGGATATATTGGTATTTTTAGATGGTGACGCCTGGATTCAAAACTGTTACCATCTGCACGATACTATAAAATATATGTTATCTGAGGATAAACAAGGAGTTTATTCTAGAGACCCATATGTCAGTAAAAATACCTATATTAATAGTGGATCCTTTATTTTGCGTGTAAATGATTACACTCGTACTATGTATAGCGAAATTAAAACTGTTTTGTTTGAAAATTCGAATTTTCAAAATACATGGCCTTACGATCAGCATTATATTGGACAAAAAATATATGATAATAAATCCGATTTTGTTGTTTTTATACCGGATATGACAAATACTCCATGTGGGTTAGTTTTACGACATAATTGGTATAAAGACCAGCGATTATTTGCGGATATGTATCATTTATTAGATGTGAATATTCCTTGGAGTGAACCCGTCGAAAAAATTGATTTTGGTTCAAAATTGGACGATAAACCTTGGCCAAATCCCGATGAACAAGGATATGAATATTTGTAAAAAAATAATTTGTTTGAAAATAGGAATAAATATAAGATAATATATTATGTTATATTTTTTTGAAAAAAAAATGGATAATGAACCTTATACGTTACAACGACAGATAAATGAGGTTTTAACAAATGATGAGTATACTATAATATTAACGGCGTCTGAAATACATTTTATAAAAACATATATAGGAAACAAACCTAGTTTATTGAAAAAAATAACTACCATAATTGATGAGGAAAAATTGTTTATTGCTATGAGAATTAATATATATAATATTCCTTCTGTGGTATTGAAAATTGCAGAGTTGTTAAATGAGAGTTTTTCTTTTGAATCTGTATATTTTTTATCGAATATAACTCGATTTATTTTAGATTGTGTTTTAACTTATAAACAGCACGTGATTCTTGTTTCAGAAATGGATAAAATAGATTATATGTTAGACAATTGTATAAAAATGCTGGGATTTCAATTGCGGGTTAATCCTTCTTTAAATTCTAGAGGTGGATTTTTATCTTTTTTTGATTTTTGTACATAAAAACCCTCTTGGTCGTTTATTATGAATGCATATATGATTTCATAATAAATATTATATAGTAAAATTGGGGATTTTATTGGATTTTTGAATGTGTTTCTTTAAGTACTTTTGAAATATATATTTATGAAAAATTCTGAAAAAGAAACGAGGTAGGTCTAAAAAAAAGGACATTTTCATGTCCATAAAAATGTCCATTTTTCGATCCCTAGGGGAAGTTTTCCCAAAAAAGGCAGTTGTGACTGACATGGTCACAAACCCGAAAATTCTTGAAAAAAATGACTGCATAAATTTTTGGGGTGTTTTTGGGGGGTTCTCCGGAAAAAGTGGACATGTCCAGATTTTCATGACATTTTGTTAATAAACCCTGGACATTTGTAAACTATATCTGGACATTTGTCAAAAATATCGGGACATTTTTCCTGATTTTTTGGACAATGTTCCGATTTTAATTACATTTTGCAATGAAAACCTGGACATTTCTTTACCATTTTCGGAGATTTTTTACTTAAAATATTTGACGTCATATATGATATAAAGATAACATATATTTATAATATAATATGTAAAATGTCGATTCAGCACTTTTGTGATGTATGTCTTTATAGCACATACGATAGAACCGATTATGAAAAGCATTTAAGAACTCGAAAACATAAACTTATTGTTGAATCTGTAAAAAATAAGGCATCATGTAAAGAAAGTAATGATGTATTTGATAATAATGAAAATGTTACCAATATTGAGTATAATATTAGTTGCAAAAATTGCAATAGAATGTATAAGACAAGACAAGGATTATGGAATCATGCAAAAAAATGTAGATTTACATCTAGAATTTCAAACAAAATACATAATAAAACTGATAATATGTCAGTCGATTTGCCTTCTTTATATGAAACACATAAAACCGAAATATTTTCAACTATGAAGGAAAATCCACAATTTCAACAAATTATTGCGGAACAAAATACAAAATTGATGAATTTATTACAACAAAGCATTGAAACACAAACTGCTATTGTAGAAAAAAGTATGCAATCGCAAAATTTCGTTATTGAAAAACAATCCGAAATAATTCAAAATTTGTCGAACAAAGAGACAGTTATATATAACAATAGCAACAACACCAACAACAGCAAAAATAATACAAATAATAATCATTTCAATATCAATAATTTTTTGAATGAAAAATGCAAAAATGCCATGAATATTGCTGACTTTGTGGATTCTTTGGAATATGATTTTAATGATTTGGTGTATTTGCATTCGAGAGGATATGCGGAAGGAATAAC
>JACCDW011130121.1_pt1 | contig 30058 bp, 23 predicted proteins | sample 7449781 | NCBI WGS metagenome assembly JACCDW01 (sample SAMN15323449, study PRJNA562643) | freshwater metagenome | isolation source: river surface water | place: USA:Blue River Watershed | collected 2017-08-18
ATCCAGCTAATTTTGAAAATTTAATTTATCCAGATAATATAATTATTCCTAATGAACAAAAAAATAATGATTGTAATTTTTGTGAATATTGTGGAAAAAAATTTTCTACAACTTTTAATCTTAATAAACATGTGAAAAATAGTTGTAAAGTTAAAAAAGAAGATGATAATAATAAAAAAAATATATTTAGATTATTGTTAGAAAAAGAAAAATTATTAGAAAAGGAAAGACAAGAAAAAGAAAAATTAAATAACAAAATTGAAACACAACAAAATGAGATGAAACAACTTAAAAAACAACTTTTAGATTTAACCAAAATGATTAAGGATTTATCAAACAAGACTTCTATTGTTAATAATATAAACAAACCAGTTATAAATAATAATATTATAATACCAAGTGATAAATTATCAACATTTGGTAAGGAAGATCTTAAAAAAATACCTATAAAAGAATTCCTTAAAATTAAATCTCAACAAGGTATTGGGATATTTATGGAGAGTGCTAAATTAATTTATAATAATCATTCAGTAAATAAAACAGTATATGTTGCAGATGTTAGTAGAAAAAAAGCTATGATTTGGAATGGTAAAAAATGGATTTTAACTAATTTAGATGAAGTGTTATATGTTGTTAAGGAAAAAATTAGAGATTTTTATAATATTAATCTTGATAGTATTGAAGATCCAAGAATCTGTAAGGATTTTGAAATAAGGATACAAAAATACTTTGATATGTTATATAATGAGTTTGATGAAGAGAAAAAACATGACAAAGATTTTATGAAGAGAGTTGTTGGTTTACAAGCTAAATTTGAAGAAGATTTAGTAAAATGGCTATTTAATATTAAATTAGAAGTTTTGGATAATTATAAAAGTATATTTGCTAAAATTTGTAATGATAATCTAATTGAGTTAGCTCCAGATTTAATTGATAAAATAAACTAAAAATACTATAAAAATTGATTCAATTTAATAATACTAATAAACTAATAAAATAAATGTCAATTACAATAGATAGATATATAAATCATATTACAAATGCTGAAATATCAAAGTTAACTTGTGGATTTGAAACATTAGTATATTTGTTAGGAGATTGGATTGTATATAATACTCTAAATGAATACAAAGATGATGATTCAATTGATTTGACTATTGGAACTAAATTGTATGAGGATTCGAAATTGTTAATTACTGTTTGGATTAATGATGTGTATATTAAGGATATTGAAATAAAAAATTATGGTAGTGAGTTAATATATAAAATTGACCAAATAGACTGGAATGAAAGAATTACAACCTAAATATATATATTTGTAATAAAAAAATTGAAAAACAAAGTTTATGAAGGATTAATTAAATAAGAAATCGCTGAGATTCCCGAGCGGTCAAAGGGGGTGGACTTAAGTTCCACTGCGTAAGCTTCGTGGGTTCGAACCCCACTCTCAGCACCAACTGTAATAAAGAAGTGACCTTTACGCGGTGTTACAGATAAGTAGTTCTTAATACAAGGATTATACATTTTTTTATTGAGAATGAAACCAACACTTCAACTACATAATTTTATTTTTTTATTTATCACTTTATTATTGACTATAAAAATATTTTTTATAAATCAATATAAAATGGTTAATTTTTTTTATTTAGATAAAAACCCTGCAACTTGTGCAAAATATTATTGTGATAAACATGTGGTTAAAATTCCAATAGAAATTGCACAAATTTTATCAAAAATACACCATATACTAGATACAAAGGTTGACTACTCTATGATTTATGCTAATTCAAAAGTAGTAAAAGAAACACTTGGACCATATGTATGGAGTATGTCTTCATTAGAAAATTACATTTGGACATGTGAATTAGGAATTAATTTAATTCACGAATACAAATACAGATTTAATAAAGAATCACATAAAACTGAAAAAATACTAAATTACTTGTTAGTTAATCCTCCTTCGATTCAATCAAAAGGTATTACACCATTTAAAATGACTAATAAATACGATATGTTTCAATACATCAGCTCAAATCCAATTAAAAATTCACGTTATAATTATTGTGAAATGAAATGCACAAATGATAAATGGACTAAAAGAGAAAAACCAAAATGGTTTAATACATTAAAAAAAAAGATTTTAGATGAAAAAGAAGAATTAAAAAAAGAAATATTACATAGAGTTAAGGAGGAATTACCAATATTAGCAAAAGAAAATGGTTGGAATGTTTATAGATTTCATAGTTTTTTAAGAGTAAGTTATGATTGTTTATTTCAAGGAAAATGGGATCTAAAAGCAAAATATATGAATGTTTATACACCATCAATACCTTTAATAAATCAATTAACTTATCCACAATTATATTTTCTAAATATAATTACAAAATCTTTAGAAAAAAATGATACACTAAAAAAATTAAATATTCTTTCACTAATGTACAGAAAAAAACAAAAATACAAAAATAGTCTTGATAAAAAAGAATGGTTACATTCTGACCCTTATAAACCAACAAAATTTATATATTCCTAAAGATATAATAAAAATTGAACTAAGTATATAATATCGATTTAAATAATAACCAATTATTAACTATAATAAAATGGCGGAATTTGCAGCTCCAAATATCAAACTAGTTGATGATATTAATGACAAAACTACTAAAGTTAAAATTGATGAACCAATTAAGAACAAAGATAAACCAAAAGAAGAAAAACCTAAACAAAATATTTGTGTTGTGTCGATTACAAATTCTTCTCCTTATGATACATCTGAGCTTCCAAATAATTCCAATACCTATTATACTAATATCAATTATAGACAATTGACTGAGTTGTATAAAATTCTTAAAACAGATTCAGAAACTGACAATATGCTTTATAAAAATATTTATAATTATGTGAATGATCGTAAAACCAAAGTATTTTTTGATTTTAAATGTTCTTCAGATTGTCATTCTGGTTCAGATTTTCTTGATAAAAATACAACACTTACAGTATTTAAATTAATAAATACAATGACAAGAAAAGGATGTAACATAGTTGTAGGAGACCATTCAATGGGTGCTCTATTTAACAATTGGGACGCATATAAAATGGATTTTAAATCCCCTATAATAATAAGTCGTGAAACAACTTCTGGACATTTTTCGATGACTGGAAATAAAGAGGACTTTATTAATTCTGATCATCCAATTTTAAAGGATTTAGGAGACATGTCATCTTCTGAAACAGTAAATATTGATTTTCAAAATATGGGTGGAACTAAAATATTTTCAGTAAAACCAAATGCGAAAGAACATGTTAAAATTATTTCTAAAGGAAGATCATATGATAATAGAGATTTAGAACAACCTGTTCATTGTGAATTTAAATATAGAAATGGTATGATTATTGTGTCAGCAACTCACTGGTGTAATTTAACAAATGTTAATTCACAAGTAGATGTTGAAAAAGTCAGGGAACAATATACCCAGAGATACGGTGAAATGGCTAGACAACAATTTGAGGCTGAATATCAAGAAGCTGTAATGTCTGGATGTAAAACCACAGTTAATCGAGTTGTTTCTGATTCAGTTAAATTTATTTGTTCAAATACTCCAACTCCTTCAAAATCAAATTATCAACAACAAATTATTAATAATATAAAAAAACAAACTACTCCAGAAACTCCTAAAAAACAAGAGACTTCTGTAAAACCATGTCTTTGTGATATCCAATGTAAAAATGAATGTGTTAAAAATAAAAACTAAATTGAATATATTTTTTAAACTTTTTTAGGACCTTCCTGTTATAAATTTTATTAAATTTATAATAAGATTATATTTTTATATAAAAGTTGAAGAATTAATAAAATATTTAACATTTAATTAATTTAATATAATACAATGTCGACTTATTTACAAAGAGGGGTATCTAAAGCGAAATCTATTAAAAGCTATTATGGTGATGAAAGAGAAGAATTTATAAAAAAACACTTAGATGAGATTGAATTAGGTAATCCAAGTGCTATGAATAGTTTAGCAAATTATTATAATTATGGAGAAAAAAATTACGAAATGGCTAAAAAGTATTATGAAATGGCTGTAGAATTGAAATATCTGAACGCAATTATTGCATATGGAGATTATTATATGGATATTGAAAATAATGTCACAGAAGCGATAAGAATTTTTAAAATCGGTATAGATAATTTAAATACAGTTTGTATGACAAGATTAGCAAATTATTATAGAGGAATAGAAAATTATGAAGAAATGGAAAAATATTATTTGATGGCTTATAATCATGGTAATAATTTTGGAATTCATCAGTTAGGTATATATTACAAATACGAAAAAAAAGATTATTCTAAAATGATAGAATGTTTTAATAAAGGAATACAAAAAGGATGCGATGAGTGTGCATATGGAATGGGTGTTTATTATGAAGATATTGAAAATAATTACGAACTAATGAAAGATTATTATACATTAGCTATACAAAAGAATAATACTAGAGCAATGTTCGCTTTAGGTTATTATTATGAAAGAATAGAAAAAAATCAAGAACTTGCAAATACCTATTTTGAAATGGGAGCAGAACTTAATAATGAACAATGTATTTTAGGTTTAGCAATATATTATAAAAGTATATGTGATATAGATAATATGATTAAATATTATGAAAAATTAGTTCAATTTAATAATTCAGAAGCAATGTATGAACTATCAAGATATTATTTAGTAAAAAAAAATAATACTGATTTAGCAATGAACTTTGCACAAAATGCTAATAGATTTGGTTATGATACTAAACAAATACAAAAATTAATTCAAGCAATATTACTTAAAAAAAATGTTAATGAAAATAAAAATGCATATGAACCTATTGAATTTAATTTAGAACCAGATGTAGAAGAATCAAAAAATAAATTTCAGAAAGGCATTGAATTATTATGTACAAATAAATTTGAAGAAGCCAAGGAAATGTTAATTCAATCAGTTAAATTAGGTAATCCAGATGGATTATATTATCTTGGAAAAAAATATTATTTAGAAAAAAAATTTAATTCAACAATGTTTAAATATTGTTTAGAATATGCAATCAAAAAATATATTCATAAGGATTCTATTAAGGCACTTTTAGAATATTATACATATACAGAATATAATAAACATTATGCAATTAAATATTTTGGAATGTTATTTGGTCTAAATTCTCTTATTTCAATTAAAGATATGACTTTTAATCCATATATGTATGATATGGAAGATTCTTATAATAATTATATGATGGATTCAGATAATAATTTTTATCAAATAAATACAGAATCTGGTGAACGTAAACAAATTATATTTGATGATATTTGATGATATTTGATAATCAGGATGATTATGTAAAAGTTTATTTGCATGTAACTAAATATTATTGATTAACAATATTTGATATAGTATTTAATAATTCTCCTGGTGGTGTTAAGGCATTAGTTATTTTTTCTGTAGTACCATCTTGTTTAATATTATTATAATAATAACCATCATCATGAATAAAATTTTGATAAATATTATTTTCGAATTCTTGATATTTTCTATTAAATGTATTAATCTGGTCAGCATTCATATTTAATTTAATATAAAAATATGATTTAAAATCTAAAGGTAGAAATGTTGAATATGCAGTTACATATTGTAAAATTAAATTTATTAATATATTACTATTTGTTAAAGTAATAATTTTAAAAATATTTGCTTCATTGATTTTTAATAATTTGTCAAATGTTCTCCATGCAATATTACTTGCTGGTCTTCCAGCATTACAAATATCTTTATCTAAATCATTTAGACCTATACCTATAACAAATATAATTTTAGACAAAATATAATTAATTTTACTATTATTTGTGTTTTGTATATCACCTTTTAATAATCTAATTTCTTCATTATACTGATTTACTCTAGTAAGTTTATCTTTTATTTTATCAGTAATTACATCACTTTCACTTTTAATAAAACCAAAAAGTTTTGTAGTTGATTTTGCTGGTAATTCTTCCTGATAAGTTTTTATTTTTTTTTGTAATCTTCCAACTTCAGTTTCTAACCATGTTATTCTTTCTTCTCTATTTTGTCTGTTTAATACATTAAATCTTCTTAAGTAATTTTTTAAATTATCTCTACTAGTAGTTAAACTTCTATTAAAGTTATCTAAAATTCCATTGTACATTAAGCTCATTTTTTGAAGTATAGTTAAATTATTATGTAATTCATTGAGGAGATTTAATGTAGGATCGATTTGATTAACAGGATTAGTTATTATTGTATTGAGAGCTGTATCTAATAAAACTCCATCTTCAGTTGTTATACCTACTATAGGTTCAGCATTAAATTCAATTGTTTGAGCATTTAATGATGGACTTCTTTCAACATATCCACATTCTACTCTAAGATATCCTAATAATTTTCTTAGTAAATTATTATAATAATTATCCCTTTTATTGATGTCTTCATTTATTTTAATTGATAAAAGTAATAATGCACTAGGTGGTAGTACATTAGAAATATTTCTTTCTGAAAAAAAATCCATTAATAAAAAATTATTATAATTCAAACTAACACCATCAATTGTAGTAATATCTCGAGGATCGTATATGTTATTTATATAGTTTGGATATTCTATAATATTATTAAGTAATTCAAATTCTATAGGTAATTCTTTTATATTTTTTATAGCTGTATCATAGGTAGATTTGAATAATATTTTAAATTCTCTATTATTTAGTAAACAAGAAATAAATTCTAACAATTTATTTAAGGCAATCCATGAATTGATTCCAGGATTTATTTCTGCTGGATTTAAACAAACTATTTTTTCAAGATATTGTAATAACTCTGGATTAAATGATTTTTTTATTGAAATAGACAACGCATATTCTATTGTTGTTTGTCTACTTCTTTCATATAATAATACTTTTCTAATTAATTCTACAAAATTTTTAGGTAATATCATTTCTAATAAATGTGATGGTTTTGGTTTTATATTTAAAATTAATTTTACAACTTCTGGTAATTCATTTATTCTTGTTATGTCAAAATTTATTTTTTCAAGTTCATATAGAACTGTATTATCCCAATCATTACTTGTTCTTAATATTGAAGTTAACTCTCTTTTTATTAGTATGTTAGTATTATAACAATATGAATCTACATTTTTGTAAAAAGCATTACAATTATAAGTTAAAATACCACCAATTTGATTAGATATTATGGTTTCAGATTTATTTTTTAAAGTTAAATATTTTTCTTTGTATTTCAAGTATTTTTCTTTATATAACTCTTCGCTCATTTATAATATATATATATCGTTTAAAAAAGTTTTTATACTTAAATAAAATATTTTCAAATGTAAATATCTAATAATTCTAATATTACATCACCATGACATTTTTCAGGATGACACCAACAACCTAAGTTTTTGTTTTTTAATTTTAAAAAATTTTTTTTAAACTCATTAGAATTTTCTATTTTACTAATTAAGTAGTTTTTATATTTAAGTATAACTTCATCTCTAGTACCATCTTTTCCAATTTTATATGGATTACAATATGGAGATGATTCTTTAGGATAACGTTCATTATCTATAAATACTATACCTGCACGTCCTATGTATATATTTTCCGGAGAATTCATCCATTCTCTTAAATTATCAAATCCATCCTTTCTTATATTGACTACTTTAACATTTTTTACTGACATATTACTTATTATTTTAAGTAATTGGAATTTAATTTATTTTTTTTTCAACATTTATTTGGTTATAAAAAATTGATAAACTGTAATAATACTAATATTTATATATAGGATTTTTGAATGAACAATAATAAGCAAATCAAACTAAATAATTATTATATTAAATCTATTAGAAATGCAGCAAAAATTTGTAAAGTACAAGGTATTTATAGTAAAATGAAACATTACTATGAAATAGGTGTTAAAAATAATGATTTTGTTTGTGCATATAAATTAGCAAGATGGTTCAAGAAAAAAGGGTTTCATTCTAATGCACTTAAATATTTTGAATTAGCTATAAAACTTTATGAAAAGAAATATGTGGAAAATACTTTAGACAAGATTACAAATATAAATTTTAAAAACAAAAAATTTATTGATAGTAATTTTGATAAAATATCTTTAAAATCAAATGAATCTGATGAATCAAATGAATCTGATGAATCAAATGAATCTGATGAATCAAATGAATCTGATGAATCAAATGAATATGATGAATCAAATGAATTTGATGAATCAAATAAATCTGATAATAACATAAAAAATTTTATAGTTAGAAAGATTATAGAATTAGGTTCTTCAGATGAGTCAGAAGGTTCAAATAATTCAGAAGATTCAGAAGATTCAGAAGATTCAGAAGATTCAGACGATTCAGTGGATTCAAAGGATTCAGATAATTCTAAAGATTCTTCTAAATTTAATTCCAAAAGTAAATTTACATCAAGTAAAAAAAATATAACTAAAAGAAATAAATTATATAAAATGAAATTTCCTAATAAATTTGGTTATTCAAAAAAATAATTCACAGTAAAAATTGAAAATTTATATATAAAAATTAAATATAATTATTAATTATAGTAGATGGAAACAATAAAACATATACATAAAGATTTTGAGTTAAATCTTACCAAGTATTTTGATATGAAAAAATTTGGATTTTCTGAATCAAATATTTTTGAGTTCAAACAATCTTTTTCTCAACAAAATTTCACAAAATACTTGGAAACAATTTGTGCATTTTTGAATGGACAAGGTGGTTTTTTAATTTTTGGCATAGAAGATAATCTTAACATGACAGGATTAAGTAATGAGCTAAAACAAATAGATAATATAATTTTGAAGTTTGACAATATAATATCTTCTAAAAAAATAATTGGAATAACTACATCTGGTAAACCAGTAACTTTAGGAAGTAAAAATATAATTCCTAGATTAATTACAAATTCTAAAGGAAAAAATTTTATAATTATAAAAACAAGTCCATATATTGATAGTCAAAAAATATGCAGAACAGATTTAGAAGAAAATGATGTTTTGCTTAATGAAATAAGGTATCAAATAGAAAATAGTTATTCATATTATCGCTTAGGTGCTTCTAATTATGAAGATAAGAACGAAAGATTCTATTCTCAATCTCAACTGGATAATAAAATTAAACAAATTGCAGATAATTATAAAAATGATAACAACAAAAATATCAAAACATTTCAAAAAACAATTGATAAATACGAAAATGATATACAACATAAAGACAAAACAATTACTCAATTAAAATCAAAATTAACAGAACTTAATGATAAAATATCTTTATATGAGAATAATTTAATAAGTCCGTTAAAAAGTAACTTAGATAAACAAATTACAATAATAAATAATAATACTATTTATTATCAAATAGTAAAAAGTTTTTTTCCTTGTTTCAAATGATTTTTTTTATTTACAAAATATTATATAAAAATATAATATATATAATATTCAAATGAATAGTAACACTAATTTAAAATTCAAAAATAAATATTTAAAATATAAACAAAAGTATTTTGAATTAAAATTATTATCTGAAAAAATTAGTAACAAAATAATTAATACAAATAATCAATCTAATCAATCTAATCAAAGTAATAAACGTAATCCTTATAATAAAAGAAACAAAATTATAAAAAAAAATCAAAAAGGAGGAGTTTTAGATTACGAATTTAGTTTTTACTTTCAAATAGATATAGGTCAAGAAGGTGGAGAAGAGATAAATCCAAATGATATTGCAGTTGGTCTTAATTATGTTGTAATTTTAGATATTGCAAATAATAAAATTTTAATATTTGATAGACTTGGTAATTATCTTAGTAATTTAATTCCAGAAGATTTTTCAGAAAATAGTAAAATAGATATTTTAGGAGATTTAGTATATTTTGTTGCAAACAATAGAGTATATGAATATAATATTCAAGATTTAAATAATATAGTGTTACAAGAAATAATTTCTGTTGATAACAATATTTTAGATATAAGTATTAGTTTTACTAAATTATACATTCTTGATAATGGTATAGGATATGGTGGTATTAAAGTTTATAACTTAGAAGAATCTAGGATTCAAACAAATATATATTTTGAACAAGTCCATATGGTAACTGGTTCGTCTTCAATATCATATTTGTTAGATGAAGAAACTGGTAATGATTACTTAATAATAGTATCACGAAATAGGATTCTATCATATTGTCTTGAAACTAGAAGACTCGCGTATTTAAATGGAGAATATTATCCATCTGTAACTATTGATAATAATAATAATATTTTTGTACCAATTGTGCATGAAGGTATAAATGTTTTAGCACATAATAGTATTTATGTTTATAATAAAAATCTACAGGAAATTACAAATTTTGGTGGATATGAAATGAGCGTTAACGATGGTGGGTTAACAGATAATATTAAAGCCATATATGTTGTCAATAATTATGTCAATAATGATTTATATATAATTGATGATAACATAGTTTTAGTATATACTAATAATAATGATGAATTAAATACTGGATTTATTGAAGATACAACATTTAGTGGAGTTTCAGGAATGCCTAGGTTAGATATCGCAGATTTTACAGATTATTTTGTATTTAATTCATCCTTTAATTATGATGACAATATCTTTAGTGGTGATTATTTAGATGTATCTCAAAATTATATTATATTATCAAATCGTCCAGGAATAAGTATAGAATCTGGAACTCCTTTGGATATAAATATTTTTAATTTACAAGGACAATATATTAATTCTATTCATAATATAGTTAATGATTCGCAAGGAAATAGTATTTCTTTTAAAATAATTGGTAATGAATTATATGTATGTAGTATTTCATTATCAGGTTCATCAAGTATTGTAAGATATAATATTAATACTGGAAATCTTATTTCAGAAATAAATGAAATTCAACAAATTCAACCAAGAAATATTATTCCTTTGGACATATCAGTGAAAAATGATGAAATATATATTTTAAATCGAGGAAATAACAAAATTATAGTTCTTGAAAATGATTTAGTATTTATAAGAGAAATTGATTTTAACTACAACTCTTCACAGTCACAGTTAATAACCCCTACTAAATTTAATATTTATGATAATTTAATTATTCTTATTTCTAATAGAAAAATTAAAATATCTAGTATTGATATTGGTGCTGTTATTAGAAATATGATATTAGATGATGACGATGAATTTACATTTGTAAATTTAACAGTTTATAGAAATATTATATTTATAACTTGTACAGATTCATATATTAGATTATACAATTTTAATTTACAAATTATTAAAAAAGTAGGAGGTCTAGGTTCTTCACTTGGTAAATTAGATGAACCTAGAGGAATCAAAATATTTAATGATAAGTTATATGTTTGTGATGATGGTAATGAACGAGTACAAATTTTTAATATACAAAGTACTGTTGGTTCTGGACAAATATATATGGAATCTCAGGGTATTTATGATAATTATGGAAATTGGGATTATTTTAATGAAGAAGAGGAAGAAGAAATTAAAGAAGAACAAGATTTATCTTTAGTACGAATATATAATTTGATTATGGGAGATATAAATTCAAATCCTTTAGGAACAGGTGGTAATATAACTAATTTGTTTTTTATAGAAAAAACAGGAAATGTTATACCTGAAATGTCTTTTAGTTATACTGAAAATAGTATTATACATGATGAAGATGGAAATATGATTGCAAATATTACTAAAAATATAAATATATTTACACAACTTTATTCTCATAGAAGTGCAATTATTGGTAATAAAGAACCAGTTATAGGTTTTGTTAATTATGTTACAAAAATACGCCAGTCAGGTTTTGATTTAGGTGGTCTTACAAAAACAGTATTTTTACGTTTATCAGAATTATTTGCGAAACCTTCATTTAAATATTTTAATATTGATTCTGAAACTAATTTAGTTACATTAAAAAATTTAACTCCAAAAGAAATACAGGACCCAAATACTTTAGATGAAATTAATTTTTTAGGTAAATTATTTGCAAGAGCAATTCGTTTAAAACAACAAATATTAATAGATTTAGACCCATTTTTACTTTATCAAATGGGTAATGATGATTTTTTTAATCTAAATCCGGAAGAAATTAAACAAATTATAAGAGAGTATGATCCTAAATTATTTAATTACAGACCATATAAATGTTTTGAAGAAGCTGCTTGGAATATTGATTCAACTTGTCAATATACTGAAAATCATTCAGGAGATATCGTAGAAAGTGATATTACCAATAAAGATATCGATACTGCACAAAAAATTAAAAAAATATTTAGTGATGATAATATATTACCATTGTATAATGCTTTTATTGATGGATTTAAAAAAGAATTTATTGGTATAAGATTTTTACGTAAACAGCCTGTCAGATTGTTGGATATGTTAATTGTTGGAGATAGGGAACTTACTTTAGATAAAGTATTAAATGCAATTGAATTTATAGGATTTGATTCATCTCCTGGAAATAATCAAGTTAAATTTATGAAACAAATTATTATTGGGAATTATCAAGATGCTGGATCATCTCAAGAATATATAGAAAAACTTTTAGAACTAATCACAGGTACCTCTAGAATGCCTGCTGGTGGATATCCTCCAAATAAAAAAATATCAATTAGATTGACAGATATAGATAAAGAGCCTTATGACATACATACTTGTTTTAATTATATAGAAATAAATAAAAACATATTTTTAGAAGTATTTAAAAATAGATTAGGTACAAGTACAAGTGGATTAATTGCAAGTGGGTTAAATGTTAGTGGGATAAGTGGGATAAGTAAATTAGTTCCAGGTACTTCTTCTAATAATTTTAATATTAAATCAAATCCATTATATATTAGTTTTTCACTAAATTCGATTGATATTATATTATCTTCTGGTTTTTTGTCCGCATAAATTATTTTATTTCCATTTATTTTTTTATAAAAAACCTAAAATACAACATTTCTTCATAATTTTTCTGATATATATAAAATAAAACAAATTATCTGTCTACCAAATAATTTCTTTTGATATTTTTATTATTAACGTTAACTATTATCTAAATCTATAATTTACACATACAAAGAAGTTTGTTATTTTATGAGGTGGATAATTAGTTATGTTTGATTGTAAATTTATTCCTTATTGTTTTTTTAATCATTTTTTCTTGTAATAAAATAGGAATTACCCTCTCGCTTAATTCGTGAAATTCACATAAATCTTCAAATGACAATGGTCCATTATGTTCTATATGAAAATAAATAATAACTGCTGCATCTGTTTCAGCAGTTGTATACTTTTTTAAAAAATGTTCTAATGATTCAAAATTCATTTATACTTTACAATTTAATTAGGAAATTCAAAGTTTATAATTAATCTATTAGACGAGCAGTATTGATTGAAATAATCAATTTTTATATAAAACTTTATATATAATTATACTTAATTCAATCACAATGAATCAATATTATACAAATTTATTATATTTTCATAATAATTATAAAGAAAGTATTGAATATGATAATTTAATTACTAATACTAACAATTTACAAACAATAGAAACAATAAATGACATCGAAAAATATCAACCAGAAACCTTAAAATATAATGAATCTGATTTAGTAGAATCAAAAAGTAATATAATTTCAAATGATAAGTATTTTTGGAATAAAATATTTATAGATATTAAAAAAAATTGTTTCATATGTATATTTTCTATACTGATTGTATTTATAATAATACTGATTATAAAAATAATATAAAAAATGTACACATAAACCAAGTTAAAAAAACACAAAATTAAAATTATGATAGCCAATATTATACCTAGGATATCCAAGCTTTCTCAAAATGATTTCACGATGGTGACCATTCCAATTGTGATTGACAGGATTTCCATCCTTCTCCAAAACCACAATGTCAGGATGTTCAAATATCATTTGTTCTGATGCAATAACAACGTATTGTGTCTCATCAAGAGCAAATGAATATTCGGAAGAGTGAAAGATATTTAATCGGTCTTTCACTAAGGGTTTGGTAACAAGATGTGAGACTTGTTTAAAATCCACATTCACATAGAAGAAATCATTGTGAATAGAGAATTCAGTAAATCCAATGAGTGGATTCTTAGTAGTATATTCCCAATAGCCACCTGCCTCATATTGGGAATCATCAGTCTCGACACCAAGTTCCTCTTTGATTTCGCGTTTCAAATTGTCGATACCAGATTCACCAGGATTTCTTCCTCCTTGCGGATTTTGCAGATATGTCTTGTTGTCAACAACAAAAATATAGTATCTTGATGAATTGTGCTCAAAAGAAAGCACACCAGATGCACCAGAACCAGTTGTATTTGTCGAAATGACTTTACTTGCAGGAGGACTCAATAGGTATCTCTTGTTACCATAGTTTCTCAATTCGCACCCAGTGTCCTTATAACTATTAATTATATAGGCATTAGGTTCTTGAATTGTCCAGAAATCATCAGGGGTAGGTAGCCCTACTTTAGGCTTACCCTGTGCTTGTTTAGCACCAGAAGGGATGTAACAGCAGTCTTTGAATTTGTTAGTACGGAGTATGGAGAGCATTGTATTATTCTCTTAGTTTATATCTAACACGTAGATTACCCGGGATTTTAAAAATTCAATTTTTTTATATTACATAAAGTATAAATTTATATTATATGTGAATATTATATATTATAAAAATTATATGGTGAAATATAAAATTATGTATGGAGGTAGAATACCTAAGGTACTAGGAGATTATCCTGTAGAACCTAATAAAACTATAGAAAAACTAAAAAAATCTGCACCCTTATACTATAATAATGATAATATTCCAATAATAGATAAGAACGGGTCTTTTTATAAAACAACAAATAGAATCAATAAATCCACAAGATATTATATAATCAATTCAAATTTAGATTTAGAAGAAAAAAATAATTTGAAAAGAATTCAAGAATGTTATAATAAGAGTACTCAAATAAATTTAAATGATTATTATTCATATAATATCAAAGTTATAGATAGAGAGATACCTTTTTATTTATCCAGATTAAATAATTTTAATATATTAGATAATATTAAAAATCTTTTTGAATTTAAAATAATAAATGACTTTAAAAATCTAACAGTACGTGAAACTGATATTATTAATTTTATTGATAGTTTATTTTATATTCCTGATAATTTTATATCAATAAATACAAGAATTACTAATCCTATTGACAAATATATTTTTATTAATAAATTTTATGAACTATTGGAAATATTAAATTTTAATCCGGAATTACATCCAATTGATATTTCATCAATTCCTATTGATAATGATAAGAATTATTCTAAAATTAATGGACTATTTAAAGTAAATATATCTGATAGTGATATATGTAAAAATATCTTATTGTATTATAGAAATAATTCAAATATTATTTATTTAAATAATAAGTTGGTTGATAATACCAGATATTTAAATTTAGTTAAAATAATATTTTTTATTTATCAGAAGCTTGAATCAATATTTGTTTTTGATAATGTTAGTGGCGATGGAAACAAAATTAATTTTATTAATTTAGTTGATTTATATAAAGGATTTTCAAAAATACATGACTCACATAGAATAAATAAAGACAACACAAAAGCTAAAATTGAAAAAGATTTTGAAGTTATTGAAAGAATTAATTCTACAAAAAAATCAACTCGTGATGTAATTATTGAAGAAATAATAAATTTAATTAAGTTAAGGGAAATAACATTTAAATTACGATATTACAAATATAGTTTATTTAATGATGAGTCAAATTTGGATATGATTTTGATTTTAATGTACTATAATCTTAGATTGTATTATGGAAATATAAGTATGTATGATTTAAATGCTCTTCCTATAAATATTTCTGAAAGTTTAAAAAATCTATTCCAAAACTATGAGGTTATTCGAAAAATTTCAGAATTAAATACCAAAAAATTAATCTTGAATCAAGAACATTTACCTGAAATATATCGTTCAGTCAATATAGAACTAACCAAAAAAAATAAATATCATGACTGTGTAGAACATTATACATTACAATTAATTAAATTATTTTTTTGGGATTTTGATGATAAAGAATATAATCTGGAACATCCTGGATTTTCCCACTCTAGTATTATTTATAGTTTTATGAAAAACTGGTATTTAAAAAGTAAAAACGAAAATGCCGATATTGTTTTGGAATTTAATAAATTATTAATTAATATTAATGGTATTGAATATAGAAATCATAAAGATGATTTAGATTACGAGCTTGAATCTAAACCAGATAATATTATTAAAATTATTTACTATTTACTTTTTTCAGAAATTAATTATTCTGGTAAAGATTATTCTGGTTATGGTCATTCTGGGATTATTTATTCTGGACAAAAAAATATAAGAACTTTACCTAATGTTCCTTATGAAAAAATGTTAGTAACTATAAATAAACATTTAAAAAAAATTAATATGGAATTGGAACTTGAAATAAATTCTAAAGAACTTGCTTATTTATCTCTTAATTTATTAAATATTAAAAAAGAAAAAAAATCTGGAGATGAAGAAGGAAGTGATGAAGAAGATGAAGAAGATGAAGAAGATGAAGAAGATGAAGAAGATGAAGAATCAAATAAAGAAAATATATTTTATTTAATTATCAAACCATATCATACAGATTATTCATTAGTAAATAAATATAGTTCAATGGCTATAAACAAAGAAATAAAATGTTTATTATCATGTATTCCTTCTGATTTTGAAAAAGAAAAAAATTATTTTGATTATTCATTTGATTACCATTCTGGAGATTTATCAATATTTAAAAATTTCAGATATTTATATAAATTTATGGATTATTATTATTATAGTGATTATAGAGATAGATTATTAGATGAAAACAAGGATGAAAAATTTAATGTTATAAAATTCTTAACAAATTTTTCAATTGAACTATTTAATTATACTAGTAAAACTTTAATTATAGATGATAGACAAATAATTTCAACTGATGATTTAAATATTCCATTAATATTGATTCAAAATGCACATTTACTTGGGTGTTTGAAAGAAAGTGTTATTTCTGAAGAAAAAAAATTTTATCATGATAATATTAATATATTATTGTGTAATTTATCCGAATATATTTCTAGAAATAAAAGTATTTTGTTAACACAAGATGATAATGATTTTGAGGGAAATTATTTAATAAATTTATATACCAAATATTTTGATACCAATATTAAACCTAATATAGAAATATACAGGCTATTAATCGACAATAATAAAATTGCATTAACTTTACCTGTACTTACAATGGCTGAAAACGGTCTTCCCTTAAATAATCTAATTACAATGTACCCAAATATTACAAAAGAATTTGTTGAATTACTTAAACCAACTGATGATAAATTTCTGTACAATGATGATGCTCCACTCTTATCATATATTAAATCTACTAAAAAGATTATTGATAGTAATATGTATCAGATTATAAAATTATTAATTGATAAAAAAAGAATAGTACTTAATAGAGAATTTAAACTTTTTCCTAAAAATGACGAAAATAAGCTTATTACTATTTTAATTAATATATTTTTAATAAATAAAAAATGTAGCAGCAAGAATATATATGATGTAAAAACTATTACAAAATTTATTAATGAAAGAAATAAAAATTATGTTGATAACGAAAAAAATAGTATTCCATATAACTATTTTTTATCTTTAATACTTAAAAATGACTATAATGTAGATATTGGTATATTAAACTTGTTGTTAACTAAAGAAAATATACACTTTATTAATGACTTTAATACAAGTTTATTAGCAAAATATGTAAGCACTTTTATAATTGATAAAGAAATATTAAAGATGTTATATTCTCGAGAATTAATATATATTAAAGATTCAGATGATGGTAATTTACCTTTAGCAAGATATTTTTTTAATAAAAATTTAAAAACACATCAATTTGATTTAGAAATAATTAAACTATTAAAAGGAGAAAATAATGTTGTGATTGATTCTGTTAATAATAAAAATCAGACACCATTACACTATTATTTAACAAAATTACTTTATGAAATATACAATTGTAAAAAAGAATCTGAAAAATTAGATGTCAATAGAAATTATATGCAAATACTTCCAGAAATTGTATCAGAAACAAATGTAAATATTATTGACACAAATGAAAATTCACCAATAGATTTAGTAACTAACTTTTTACAATATGCGGTATGTATACAAGCTGATTTAGAATTAACAACAGATGAATTATATTTTTTAAAAGTATTATGTAAAATTATTTTAAATAGAACTCGTAGAGAACTTATAGATAAAAATATCAGCAAAATTATTACATATTATTCTGGATGTAATTTTTTTCCTGATTCTTTGGTATTTTTTTATTTTACAAATACTACATATACTACAAATTATTCATTTAACAATGTTAATTATATTAGTCCTGATGGTAATGAATTTATATTAAAAAATGTATACTGTAATCCTTTAACTGCATACATCATTTTTCTAGATAAAGATTTTGATTATACTAGTTTTGTTAAACTTGCACAATTTGGTGGTTCATCTCATATTAATCAAACATTTTATTTAAACGACCCGTCTAATCAAGATGTACTAGCTGATTTTTATACCCCTCTTCATACATTAATTACACAAGAATATGACGATAAAGAAATATATGCACTTTTAGTTAATACTCATAATCTTACAATTAAAAATAATAAAAATATGACACCTTATGAACATTATATCTATTGTTGTTCAAGATTTAATACTCAACCAAATGAATCAATACTTAATATATTAACAATATCATAAAAAAATGAAATTAAAATAATTAGATTAATATATAATAATAAGATGCTATATCAAACAAATAAAAATATTATGACTACCTATCGAAGACAAGAACAAAAAACAAAGTTATTGACTAGTCCACCTGAATGTTACGTTAAGAAACCCGAACCCAAAATAGTTATAAATGTAGAACAAACTAAATGTTCTAATAATGAGTTTGACAAAGATATTGTCTTTGTTGACGAAATTAATAGTGATTTAATATCAAATTTAAAACATGCATTAATATGTACGTTTTTAAATGATACTGAATTTAAATTATTTGTTTCTAATGATAATAAAATTATTGGGATAAAATGTATGGTGTTAAAAAGAGAACGTAAAAATTTAGAAAAAGAAAGAACTAAGCCCCATCTGTTATTAGAAATAGATAAACTTTATTCAGAAGAGAATGGGGATTTCCATGTATTTTATTATGTCTACAACCCAGAATTATCTAAAATTTTTATTCTAGTATTAAATGAATCAGTACAAATTAAGAAAATATCTGATGGTATCGTTTTTAATGTATCTACAAGAAAGCATATAAATCTGTGTTTAGACTTTTACAGAGAGTTGGTGAGAACCAACTTTATTTTAGAGATGTAAATTTATTTATTTATCCAAGTTTTTATAAAAAAGTTGAATAAATCTTGCTCTTATTAATCTGTATATTACATAAAAGAAAAATGGCGTCAAATTCTTCTCCAGATCCTACATTACCTATAGATGTTACTAAAATATACAGAGAACTTATTCGTTCAGATGGGAAAATGAAATATTGGCTCGAGAGAACCAATGGAGTTAAAACAGTACTTACTAGAAAAGATAGACAGTATCTGATATATTTTATCAGATGGGAAAGTTTAGAAGGAATTATCTTATATATCCATAAAATAAATTGTATAATGGAATCTCCTGAGCAATTTGATATTATGCTTCGAGACGAAAATGAACATGAACGCAAGTTACATATTTTTATTGATGAGTCTAATATTCGATATGGTGCTAAAAAACTCGGCTATGGATATATTAACAAATCAAGACTTGTATCTGTTGTTGAGAATTACAGAACTAGTTATGAAAGAATAGTGATAGGGTCATCTCCATCAAAAGAAGAACAATTAGTTACTATTAGAAAATGGGAAGATATTGGTTACAATGCTATATTTAATATTCGTCAAAAAGGTGTTGGCGAGGAGTTTGTAGATGAGATGTTGCATTCATCTATTAGTAGAACATTGTTAAGAACATATTCTGAACCAAGAAAAATAGTAATTTTAACTGGAGATGGTAATAATAATAAAGGAAGACCAACTAATTTTCCAGAAATAATAGAAATGGCTCTAATGGGTGGATGGACTGTCGAACTATGGTCATGGACAAATTCTTGTGCAAAAAAGTGGAAAAAATTTCAACTGTCTTATCCTGTAAATTTTAAAATATTTTATCTTGATGAGTTTAAAGATATTATTTGTAATTTTAATAATATCATTATTACTTTAGAAGAAGCAATTGAACTAAATTCTATTGCGAATTTGTATGGAGGAAAACCTACTATTATGAAAATAGATGGGCGTGACAAAAAGAATATCAATCCTTGTGTGTCTGTAAAAAAAATGGTCAAATCAGTTCAACCTGTTAAATCAGTTCAACCTGTTAAATCAGTTCAACCTGTTAAATCAGCTCAACCTGTTAAATCAGTTCAAATTAAGAAGATGGTATCAAAAACAGAAACTACTGAAGATAATAAACAATTAACATATATAAAATCTTCAAAAAAAAATACCAAGTCTATCAAAGATATTAAATCAAATATTAAAGCTGATGAATCAGCTATCATTCCAAATGTAATTAATTCGGTTAAACAAGTACCATCATATTTAAACCCTGTGAAAACAGCTTCTGAAGATAAAGTCGTTTCAAGCGCAGTTTTACAGCCGTATATTTATAATATCAAAACACATTTAGACAAATCTATTAACAATCAGTCTTTAAAAACTTTTGAAAAAAGAGAGATTATGACACTTTCAATAAAATCAAATCCATCAATTTCATTAACAATTAAAGGATATACTAGAAATCCCCCTATTAGTTCTTATGAAGGACCTATTGGACCTATTAGTTCTAAAATTTTTGTATCGTCCACTGAATAATTTTTATAATTAAAAACATTTAAAGATATACTTACTTTATATAGTAAGTAGCACACAAGCTTAATAATCAGGATTAAAACAATTTTAATCTTTTGTTATAAATTTTTATAACAAAATAATTTTTATGTTTTAAATATATATAATATGATTAGAATAGGAATCAATGGGTTCGGTAGAATTGGTAAAACTCTTTTTTTACAATTATTAGATGATAATGATATAAAAGTATGTGCAATAAATGCAGTAGAATTAGAAAATAAATATGTGGAACAATATTTAAAATATGATTCAGTTCATAAATATGATACAAATTTCAAAGTAGATATTTGTGAAAACGATTATTTTTCTTGTAAAAATCAAACAAATATTAAAATATTACGCGATAGAGATGCAACTAAACTTGATTGGAAAAAATATGATTGTCAATATGTAATTGATTGTACAGGTTCTTATTTAACAAAAGAAAAATGTCAAGAACACAATGTTGATTATATAATAATGTCAGCTCCATCAAAAGATAATAGTCCAACTTTTGTTTATGGAGCTAATCATATAAATTATAAAGGAGAACGAATTATTAGTGGTGCCTCGTGTACAACTAATTGTATAACTCCTGTATTAAAATGGTTAAATGACAAATTAGAAATAATTTCAGGCTCATTTACAACTATTCATTCTACTACAGCAAGTCAATATACTGTAGATGTTCTTAAAAAAAATTCAAGAACTAATCGTTCAATTATTAATAATATAATTCCTCATACAACTGGTGCTTCTTCAGCAATTAGCGCAATTATACCTGAACTTAAAGATAAAATACATGGTACATCTTTAAGAGTACCAATTTCTAATGTGTCTCTAGTTGATATGGTTATTGAATGCAAAAATAAACATTATTCATTAAATGATATTTTTTCAGATATCAATAGCATATCTTATGAACTAAAAGATGTATTACAAATAAATAAAAATACCTTAGTAAGTTGTGATTTTATTTCAAACAAATGTCCATCAATAATCGATTCAAAAGCATCAATTGATTTAGGAAATGGTAAATATAAATTAATGGTTTGGTATGATAATGAATGGTCTTATTCAGCACAATTAATTCGCTTGATTAAATATATGTATCACTATAATAATTCTGATAAAAACAGTATTGAACAAATTAATTTTACTAATAAAAATGTTTTACTCAGATTAGATTTAAATGTACCTATTAAAAATGGAATAATTGTTGATGATTTTAGAATTGAATCATCTATTCCTACAATAAAATATATATTAAAACAAAATATTAATAGATTAATTTTATGTAGTCATTTAGGTAGACCTAAAAAGTATGAATCAGAATATTCTTTAAAAATAATTTTGGATACTATTGAAAAAAACTAGAGAAAAAAATAATATTTTTACCTGATGGTTTATCAGAAAAAACAATAAAATTTTTAAATAATGATAATAATTTTGAAAAAAATAAAATTTTTTTATTAGAAAACATAAGATTTAACAGTGTTGAAGTTGATTTTGAAAATATTGATGAATGTGATTATGAAAAAAATAATGAATATTTATTATTCAATAAAATGTTTGATATATATATAAATGATGCATTTGGATGTTCTCATCGTAAACATTTAAGTATATGTGGTATACAAAAAGATAAAATTAAAACTACAGGATTTTTAGTTAATAAGGAAGTAAATAATCTTGATTTGATTGTCAAAAATTTTCCTAAAAAACAAAAAATACTTGCAATTATTGGAGGAGGTAAAATTGATGATAAAATTAATATGTTAAAGTCTCTTTCATCAAAAGTATCTACAATTTTTATTTGTGGTGGAAATTCGAATTCATTATTATTAGGAAATTATCATGAGGTTTTAGAAATATTATCTAATAATGAATGTAAATATTATATTTGTAATGATGGATATGGATTATCAAATGATAAACAAAAAATTTATCTTAACTATCAGAAAATTATAGAAACAGGTGATATTAAAAAGGTAGATTTTATTAATATTCTTGACATTGGTACTAATTCTTTGTCAAAACTATTTGAATTAATTATTGAACATGACATAATTTTTTGGAATGGAACTCTTGGAATTATTGAAGATGATAATTTTAGCATTGGAACCAATTTATTAACAAGATTTTTAATTTCAAATAGTACTAATAAAAAAATAATTATAGGAGGTGGCGATACTGCTGGTTATATTAATAAATTCAATCATAAATTTACTCATGTATCTACTGGTGGAGGAGCTTCTATTGAATACATTGGTAATGGTTTCTTAGTTGGTATTATGTAAATGTGTAAAAATTGATTTTAATATTCATAGAACCCTTATTAGTAGTATAAATTATATATAATCATTAACATGAAACACTCCCAAAAAACTGAGGAAGATTCTTATATCGAACCGGTTAAACCTAATCCAAGATTGGGTAAAACTATTAGATCATATTGTCCAGTTTTTGATGGAAAAGGTAAAGTCCTTAGATTCAAGTGGGAGATTAAAAACACTAACAAGACTCTTAGAAGAAACATTACTGGAATAGAGACAGATCTCTATAATCTTAAATATTGTGAACCTTACGAGAAAGAATCAATTATCGGAAATTACTATCCTTGTATTGAAAAACCTGTAGGCAGAATAAAGGTACCCTCTTACATCATCAAACACAAGAAGTGGGAATACTGTGTTTTTTGTGATTCTCATACTTGTAACTCTTTTGACTTGGAAACAACTAGGAAAAACAAGGGTTCTCTTAAGAAAGTTAAGTTTTCTAGTAAACCCAGCAGACATTATGAGAAGAAATTGGCCAAGGAAGGAATTAGGGAATATCACGATGGACAAATGAATGATGAAGAACAAAAAGATGGTGATTAAAAAGTATAATTATAGTTTTTATATAAAATAACTTAAAGATTAGTTAATATTATATATTAACTTCTAGTATATACGAGATTAAAACAATTTAATCTTTTTGTTATAAATTTTTATAACAAAAATTGAAAAATCTAACAGTCTGAAGAGTCTATAAGATATTTATTTACCTAGACGGAATGTCGACCCCCCCGCTTTTACAACCCCTGCCTGCTGGCTTGACCGGCAGTGTGGGGGTTCCCACCAGAGCTCCCAGTGTTGACATGTTCGAAAGTGGTTTGCGTGCTATTCTTTCCACTAAAAGCTTCTCGTTTAATATTCCTCCTGTCGGTCCTAGTGCAGCCAAGCACGGCGAGTACAAGACAAAAATTTGGGAGAGATGTGACCAAATCCGTGCTGCAATCACGAAGGTCCTGACAGACAACGGCTTTGAGAGCAGTGTATGCCCTGAACCACCCGACTTTAAAACGGTGGTTCAGCTTGTCGCTTCAATCGGCCGCGAGGACTATCTTAGTGTTGCGCGGTGGGCTAACCGTGAGCGTGGTAAGACTGCATTCGAGGTCGCGCAGGAACTCAGACAAGGCGAGTTGGAGGAGCAAAGGCGTAGGGATGCTGAGATTCACCGGCTAGAGGGGCAGCTTGGTGTGTTGTGTGCGCGGCTTGGAGAGTTGGAGGCCACGTTTGGTACAGCTACTCGCGCGCTGAACCTGGTAGTACAGCTAGCGCCTGGTTTGACCATTGACACCTTGTGCACTGCTTTGGCTTCGTCCGCTTCATCTATCGACCTGGTGAAGCAGTTTATCCCTGAGGAACATTCCGGGGAAGAAGCTGAGGAGTTGGAGGATTGGGAAGAGGCATTCGACCCAAGGGCTGACATTGCCGAGAGAATTTTGCGCCAGCACACGACCTTTGTCGCTGCACAAGAGAAGTACTCGGCGGTGCGTGACGACATCATCAAGCTCACCAACAACATTCACCGCCTCCTGGCTCAAGGCGAGACCGTCGACCATTCCGCCTATCCTCCCGACGCATCCACCCTCATCCCTGTTTTTTTATCCAAGTAATTCACATATTTCACCTTCATTAAAAATATTTTATATAATTGTTAAAATATACAAATGAATTTATCTAAATTGCTAAAAAAACTTAAGTCACAATTATCAAAAATCTTTACTATTGAAGGAAATGGTATACATAAGTACAAAATCTTTGGAATTGGAATCCTTGATGTATTATTAACAATGATTTTAGGATTATTAACTTCTAAATATCTTAAAATTAACTTTATATATGCATTTACATTATGGTTAGTAATAGGTGAAACTATTCACATAGTTTTAGGAATTCAAACATCCTTATTAAAAATTTTACAAATCAATTTGGTATAATAATTATAAAATTTATCTAAAAATTGAAAATAAATGGTCTAAATGATTAAATATATATTATTTCATTATATATTTTATAAATGAGTATAAATCAAATTATTTATCTTAATACTTTGTTGAATAATGAACAAGTTGATACAATATGTACAATTTGTACAGGATTAGATGAAAAAAATATTATAATCAACAATATTGAAAATCTAACAAATAAAATTCAAGGTCAAATACCAGGAGATCTTACAGAACAAGTGGACCAAGTAGTTTCAAAAAATAAATCCAAAAATGTAAAAGAATTTATTACGAATTTAATAAATACTACATCATCAATCAAATACACAGAATTATGTGATTATATTGACTCTAATGAAAATAATTCAATTAAATTGAACTTTGTCGAAGATTGGAAAGAACAATCAAAATTAAATTTGATAAAGTTATTAATTGTATTTGAGTATTTTGACCAAAAATATTTAACAAAAGTAATTGGAGACCAATCTAAAAAAACATATTCAAATGGTGAAATTATTAATGATAACTCATTATCACTCAAAAAACTAATGGACAAGGAAATTAAAGAACAAATTGATATCTATTACAAAGAATTTGATACATTTAGAGATAGTTTTATTAATTTAAGTGGTAAAACAAATAATGATTTTATCTTAAAAGGTATTTTAGAAATTAACAAAATAGCGCAATGTGAATTAGTTTGTAGAAAAAAATATGAGTCTAATAATTTAGATACATATAGAACAAAAATATGTGATATTGTGGAAACACGAGATAAAGAAGCAAATTTATATGAATTATTTAATAAAATTCGCTGGCGTAAATTGGTGAGATACTCTGAAAATTCTGCTCTTAAATTTATATTATATAATACATGGTCTGATACAAAATTTCAGTACAGATGGTTAACTGAACTTGTCACATTTATAAATAATAATTCTAATGATTCAAAAGATTACTTAATTACTAGATTTAAAATACCAAATTTTAATCAAACAGATTACAAAACTAAATGCAAATTTATTAAAGATGTAAGTAATGTTATCGGATTAAAATCTGTTTATCAAGATGACATTGTTAAATTTATTTTTAGTATTGGAACTTTTTTCAAACATGGTACTTATTACAAATGGTATGCTAAAGAATTAGAACATATGGATATTTTTGATACTTATAAAAATAAATCTTTTAATGTTGTATTAGATGAATTTAAAAATAATATTGTGTGTGATGAAACTAATACTAATAACTTTGAATTAATAAATAAATTAGATGAATTTAATATCTTTATGATTAATTTTGTAAATAATATGCAAGTATATGTAGAATTATAATTTTTATATAAATCTAACCAAATCTAACCTTTTTTTTAGGAGGACCAGATGTACCAGATGTACCAGATGTAATAGACATACCTAGATTTCTTGATAAAACTAATTGTTTATCTCTCCTTGCTACTCCATTATCTTTTCTTGCGTTACTTGTTTGAGCAATAGCCATCATCAAGCTTAATCTTCGTCTCAACTCATCAACAAATGGTAAAATATGATGATTAAGTAACGGCTTGATACTATTAGTATAATCTAACAAATATTTATATTCATTATATTGTACAACAGGGTCTCTTTTTTTTACTTGAATTGAGGCTATCAAGTTTAAAATTTCTGCTTGACTTTTAGTACAATCCAAATTTATAGAGCTAAGATAATATGAGTACGCGAAAAAAATATTCTGTTCAATAATCAAGAAATATCTTGCTGTTTGGTACATGCATTCTAAACTGTTTTGCTTTGAACCCATGAGAAGATATTTTTTTAACATTTGCGGATTTACTTCTACAAATCTGTAGAAATCAATCAGAACTTTGATACATTGTAAACTACCAAGCTCAGCACCATATTCTCCAATTTGTTTAACCTTAGTTTTATCTATCTCTACTTTATAATGATATTTAACCAACATCTCTATAGATTCTTGATGATTTAGATCCATTCCTTTATGTAGGTAATACTTGGTCAAATAATAGTTTTTAGCTGTAAAATTATTATTAGCTAATTCAAATATACATTTGGTGCAATTTCTTGCATCACCAATGCAAAGATATAATAAATAATTAATATTATCTCTTTCTTTTTTATATAATATAACCAATTCGTAAATATATTTCGTTTTCTCAGGAACCATTTTTATAACATATTTTAAGGCTTCTTTAAGTTTTAATTCATCAGTAGTTCTGTAGTAACTAATCAGGTCGTCAAGGTAATCTAATTTACCCCTATTTACCTGAATTAGGAGAAGATTCTCCAAAAAATCTGTTGATGTAATTTCTAGCATTTTTAAATATCGACTTGTAAAATAGAATATTGATATACTTATTAATTAATAAAAGCTTGAAGAAACTAAAATATTTTCAATTTTTATATAATCAAAAAATATATAAACCTATGTATATTATATACTATATATTTTATAATATCAAATGTATTCATTCATATCGTCATTTTTTACAAATAGAACTTTTATTAATTATTGGTCAATAAGTGATATTGCTACAATAGGAATATTTACTCGAAACACAAATGACCAAAATAACAAAAAAGGACAAGGTATACAAATATTTGGTGATACTAAAATTTATGAATTATTAAGATTCAAAAATACAAATAATTCTAATTTGAATATAATAACTAATTCTAAAACTCAAACTACAAATGGATTATTATTTGAATTTGAAGATGATATTAGATTAAGAATATTTGAAAAATCAAATGATATATTTATACATATATTTTCAATATCACATAATTTAGACCAAAAATATAAACTTGAAGAAGAACAAATTAAAAAAAGTATTAAATTTAGTTTTGGAACAACAACAAATTATGTTATTCAATATACTGTTCCTTATGAATTAGATAATATTTTTATATTTATTAGAGATTGTTATAATTCTAAAATAGAAAAAATAAAGTCTGATACAATATATAATACTGAATATAATCATACTGATTAACAATATAACTTGTATTTAATTTTCGTGTATAAAAAAATTATTAGGAGTACATATGAGATACATCAGTAAAACTTCTTTCTGATGCTATTTCTCTAGCCATTGTACGTCTTTCTTCAGGAGTCTTTGCAAAGAATAAAACATACATTAGACCACTCATTGAAATACTATGTCTGTTACAGATTCTAAATAATTCTTCGTCAGGTTCTTCACTTTTAACTCTTGCTCTAAATGCAGCATCAAATTGGTCACGTGTCATATCTCCAAAATTGATAATTCTATCAATACGACCTTTCCTAATTAAAGCATGATCAAGATATTCAGCATTATTTGCAGTGATAAATACTAATAAACCATTTCCAGTTGATAGATTACCATCAAGTAAATTTAATAATGTTGAAAAGGATATTCCTGTTGTACATTCAGAACCAGATTTTCTACCAGTAAAAAATGCATCGATATCTTCTAGTACAAGTACGCTGTTTTCTTTAATTTTTCTAAACAACTCTATTAAATCATCTTCATTCATAGTTTTGTTTCCTAGATTTAACATATACAATCTCCGTTTGTATCTGTGTGCAATACTTTTTGCAATTGAACTTTTACCCATACCAGGTTTGCCTTTTAATAAAAATGTCTTTTTATGAGTAAATCCTATTTCATCATATTGAATTTTTAGATCCATAAAAGCATCAATATCCCTAATAATGCTTGACATTAAATCATCAGGTAGGAAAATATTACTAGTGGATTGAACACGTTCTGATGGTATATCAGAATGATGACACCAAATATCATGTCCTCTATTATAATATATTTGTAGATTAGAGGTCTCATTCTTTTCTTCATCATTAACACAGTTTTTAATAATTTCAAGCACACGAACTGATAATTCATTATTAAATCTTAGTGTAAAATTTGAATATACTATTAAGGTGTCAGAAGACACACCAAAATTACCATAACTATTTTGTTGATATTGTCTACGAGTTTCATCTTCTCTAATTTCCAACTCAATTAGTAAATCTTCATATTCCAAACTGAATTTACCATTAAGAGGTAATTCTAAAGGTTCATATACCTTTTTAATACCTTTAGTTATAAAATTAACAGAATCTAATGTAAATTCACAGTCCTCTTCCAAAGGATTAATTCTTCCTTTTTGGGCAAAAAATTTTAATATTAAGTGCCGCTGACTCAAGTCAGTAATTCTAATATTCCTTTTAGACATTATATTATTAATTGGGATATTAAAAGTCTTGTATTGTTATTAATTAGACTAATAAAATCAATTTTTTCTAAAACCAATAATTTTAATTTTTTATGTAAAATTAAGATTTTTTAAAATATTATTTTTTTTATTTTTTTCTTAATTTTGAACTCTCTCAACATAATTTTTTTATTTATTTTTTTAACGATTCCATCTTAAAATGAATATATACTTAATATAAATGCGAAAAAAATATTCTAAATTTTATATAAAATGCGAAAAAAATGCGAAAAAATGAAAAAAAAATATTCCAAACATAATCCAAAATATTCCATTTTTGGATTTCTAAAAATTGATAATTTAATTTAATAAATAATCAATAACGATATAACACAAAATGATAATAGGTTGCGATATTGGTGGAG
>JACCDW010455707.1_pt1 | contig 30033 bp, 21 predicted proteins | sample 7449781 | NCBI WGS metagenome assembly JACCDW01 (sample SAMN15323449, study PRJNA562643) | freshwater metagenome | isolation source: river surface water | place: USA:Blue River Watershed | collected 2017-08-18
CCCGCCTCATATGGCATCCAAATCATTAGCAAGAGTATTTCAGGCCCTTAGAATTGCTGTAAATGGCGAATTAGATGTATTGGAAAAAACTATCAGAGGAATTATTCCAAAGCTGAAGAAAGGCGGACGAATTGTTATCATGTCCTATCATTCACTTGAAGATAGAATCGTAAAGCATGTATTCAAAGAATTGGCATCGAAACAAGATGATACAATTGCTTTATTAAAGATACTCACCAATAAACCAATTGAAGCCACCGATGAGGAAATAGCAAGAAATCCCAGAGCACGCACGGCTAAATTACGAATCGCCGAAAAGTGCTGAGTTATCCCTTCTGAGCGAATAGCTTTTGCTATATTGCTTAACATTTCACCAATTAAAAGTAAAATCATGCAATTCAACAGACTCCTTTTTGCACTGGCAACACTATGCTTCTTGCATGTAGTTGCCTACTCAAATGATGTCAAATCCGTACAAGATATTGCCATAATATCACCAGATTCATTGGCAATTCCATCATATCTTTCAAAGCATTTTGGTGATACTGTAATAGTTCGCGGCAAAGCAGTCAATAATGTATTGATAAATGCTACCGGCGGAGACAGAAGACCAATCATGCTTATTAGCAAAAGTTGGCTGACATATATTTCTGGTGCTGATGTATCAGTTGAGCCAAAAGCGGGAATTGCAATTTTTCAAAGAGATACGAATGTTCGTACAACGCAATTTGATAAAATTAAAACAGGTGATATCATTGAATGTACGGCGATTGTTACAAATCTTCCATATGAGTTCGATGATTTCAATCAAGTAAGAAGATCATTGCCAGCACTTGAATTGATTACTACTACTCCTGTGAAAACAATATCTAGAAATTCCGAATTGGACACAATTCCAGTGCTAAACGTATCTGATTTTTATACTGGAACAAGAGCAAGAAATCCTAAAACTACTGCAAGTATATATGCAGGAAGAAAAGTAAGATTTGATTCTGTAGTGATAAGTTCTACAAGTCCAGTAATTATGTTTTCTGATGGAAATGGAAATGAAATTCCAATGTCTGATCAATCAGGATACTTTACGACAAAAAATCATTTCATTGAAGAATCCCAATTTGCGAGTTATACAGTAGGACAAAAGATTTTTAAAGTTGAAGGATTTATCACAACATCATTTATAGCAGGTGGTGGTGGAGGACAAGGTGGTGGATCACAATTGTATACATATGCGATTGCACCAGCTTTACAACAAGATGTCAATGCTGGACCTAAACCCGCTGTAATAAGTTTAGTTACTCAAAGACCGACAAAGCTCTTCCCTTCATCAAAAGACAAGATTGAGATTATCTATGATGTATTAAGTGGTACACATCTTGTCACCATGGAAAATATTGCACTGAATGTCTCAATTGATGGTGGTAATACATACACAAAATATCCTGCTCAAGAAGATCTCACTGGAAGTTGGATTGGAACTATTCCTGCACAAGCAGCCGGAACAATAGTCCGTTATTATCTTTCCGCGATTGATGAAAAAGGCAATTTGTATCGCCTGCCTGTTTCAACTGATTATTTCTATAAGGTTGTTGATACATATCCATCCATCGCTGATGTGAAAATGCCTGATACAATTGATGCAATTCGCAATATGAATGGTGCATCGGTGACAGTAGAAGGAATTGTCATGTGTGATTCATCTGATATCTTTGGTGATAGATTTCAAAATCAGGCAAGAGCAGTTGTTCAAGATGGAAATGGTGCATATTCTGGTGCAACATTCTATAGACAAGGTAATAATTCCAGAGCGATGCAATTGAAACGAGGACAAAAAGTTCGTCTTACATCGCGTTTACAGGAATTTGGTGGAGTAGTGTTTTTTGGAAATATTGATTCAATTGAAGTATTGGGTAATGAAACACCATATATGCCTGTACCATTGAAAACTTCAGATTTCACTACTAATGCAGGTGGTGTTGAGGGTTCAGATAAATGGCGTGATATGCTAGTTGAATTTAATAATGTGGTGATTGGAACAATTGAACCATCTGCTCCGCAATCAACTGGTGAATTCATTATTGTTGATGAAGCTTCGCAACAAGACATGACAAGTGGAATTCGTGTTGAAACTGATGAAAGTAAATTGAAGTATACAACTAGAGATAGTATTGTTTCAATAACTAATCGAGTGAAGCCAACTATTGGTGAAAAAGTTACTTTTGTTCGAGGTATTATTGGGGCTGATTTCCGTTCAAGACGATATAAGTTGATACCGAGATTCGATAGAGATTTCAGTATTGTTACTTCTGCAAATGAACAAGTCAGTCTGAATAATGGATTGTCGATATTTCCAAATCCAGCATCAGAAACTGTATTTATATCACATCATTCGCAAGGGTCTGATATAATTTCAATTCGAATAGCGGATATGATTACTGGCAAAGTACTCAAATCCATAGAAAAGTCTTCATCAGTTGATATGCAACTCTTAGAATGCAGTACGCATGATTTGCCTAGTGGAATATATTCAGTGAAAGTACAGCAAGGTATGAATGTGAATATTATTCCATTGACCGTAAAACATTAATTCTTGACGAACATGAAACATCCTATCATTATTGCTCCATCGCTTCTTTCTTCAGATTTTTCTAAATTGGAATCTGAAGTGAAGCGATGCGCGCAAGCAGGTGCAGATATCTTGCATGTGGATGTCATGGATGGACATTTTGTCCCGAATATTACCATTGGTCCACTCATTGTTGAGGCCATCAGGCCTCATACAACACTTCCACTGGATTGTCATCTCATGATCAGCAATCCGGATGCATATATTCCTGCATTTGCAAAAGCGGGTGCAGATTGGATATCTGTTCATGTTGAGGCTTGCACACATTTACATCGTACGATTGCCCTCATCAAGGAGCATGGAAAAAAAGCAGGTATAGTGCTTAATCCATTAACGCCTATCGAATATGCATTTGAATCTGTCCCATTTGTAGATTTTATTTTATTGATGTCTGTCAATCCGGGATTTGGTGGTCAGGCATTCATACCAAGTGTTTTGAATAAGGCAAGAAAACTTCGTAATTATCTTGATGATTCAGGATATGAGCATGTGGAGATTGAAATAGACGGAGGAGTTAAAACTGACAATGTTCAAGATGTGATAGATGCAGGAGTGAATATCATTGTCAGTGGATCAGGCATATTCTCAGGGGATATGGCGAAGAATATTGCCATCATGAAATCTCATGGTTGAAGGGATCTTTTTTAGTTGAATAACCCAAGAGTATTCTACTTCCAACTGCATGAGCAATGAATTTGTGAGAAAGATAGAGGGGGAGTTTCATTGCAATTATTTCTGAGATCTTTCCTAAAAAAGGATGTAAAAGTAATCGTATAATTCTTGATCGCATTGAATCTCCAAGAATTTCCCCAATTCTGAAAATCTCAGAAAATGTAGGATGCTTCATTCGAATATACCGAAGATTCACTGCGCCAAATTGTTGCATCTGATTCAAAGCAAAAGAAAGTGATTTTTGCATGATTGAATATGCGATTGCATGTTTTGCATAATGAATTGGTACATTGAATTGATTATGTAATCGAAATGCAAATTCCGTATCCCCACCACCATATAATTTCATCTTTGCATCTTGTCCGCCTAGTTCAATGAATATCGTGCTTGGGAGAGCTAAGTTTCCTGTGGTGATATATTGAAAAGGAACAATATCGCCAGATTCGAATCTTTTTTTTCCTCGTGTATGTAGATAATTAGCCCAAGCATTCGACTCTGCATTTGAGTAAGTGAGATCCCCAGCTGAAACACAAAAACCCATATTTAAGATTGCAAGATGTTGTTCAAGAAAGTCTTGTGCTGGAACTGCGTCCGAATCAAGGAATGCTATATACTGGGCATTGATATGAGGTAGTGCTAAGTTTCTGGTGGCATTTCTTCCATGATTCATTCTATCATCATGCTGAAGAATCTCAATATTCATGGATGAATTAGAGTAAGCTTGTTTTACTGATTCAAGAGTATGGTCGGTTGAACCATCTATGCAAATCAATAATCGAAAATCTTTGATGGTTTGTTGTTCGAATCCTTGAAGACATTCCAATAATTCATCGCAATTATTATATGTGGGAAGAATTATGTCAAAGAGTGCATTCATGATTTTTTGTTCAGGAGTGCTTGAACAAAATACATAGTGTCTGGAATTGCTCTAAAGAAATCCATTGGATAAAAGATTTCTTGTTTTATCGCATATACAATACCGATCAAGGAGAATGTGAATGTATAACTCATTGTTCCAAGAGCAATTAATTCTGAATGACCACTCATTCCCACGAAGATGGAAACAATGATGCCAGCCAGAGAGCTAATAATTGCATTCGCAAGGAGAGCTCTCATATGATCTCTCGTAATGAAGATAATGGCTGTGATCATCATTGGTAAAATAATCGCTGTGAGCATTAAGAGTGAAAAATGTTGATATGCCAAGAGATATTTCTGACTGAGAAACATGGTCACGAGCCATCTACCAATTCCCAATTGAAAGATGATTACAATTCCAGTCATTGCAAACATCGTGAAGGAAATGATTTTTGATGTCATTGCATGTTCAGCTTTTCGATCACCACGGCCATGCATTCTTACAAGTGCTGGATAATATAAACCGCTAATGCCATCAATCAATGCTTCAAAAAAGCGATAGAGTGTTTTGGCGGACTGAAATATTCCTACTATTGCAGTGCCAAAAAAATATTGGACTATGTACACATCTAAATGTCGCATTATGGTTGCGGGGATATTCCAAGCAACTTGAAATGCACCGAATCGAATGAATTCGCGAAAAATAGGAATTGTGGGTTTTGCGAATTCTATTGACTGGAATGCTAGAAGTCCACCAGCCAGAGAGCCAATTGCAGTTCCTGCCCCTGAAATATAGACCATATCAGATAGACTCAATTCTCCATTTTGCATCCCTAAATAGATCGTCAGACCAATCATCGTGAAAAACCATGAGCCATTAGCGATAAATACGGATCTCATTTGCGTTTCTCGAAGGAGGAATTTAATGAAGAAGAGTCTTGGAATGGTAAGTAGCATCAGAATAGGCACATATTCAGCAACATTCACTAGTTCTTGCTCACCAAATAATCGAGCAATAGTATTTCCTGCAAAATAGATTGAAAGGCATAGAAATCCAGATAGTCCGATATGCGACAAAGCAATTAAAGAATTGAATTTGGCTCTTTCTTGCAATCTTGAGCCATATTTAACAATCCCATTGAGTGCAAAGCTATCCGTCAGAGTTGAAATTGCGATAATAACTGCGTCCAAAAGAGCAAAAAGACCAAACTCCGAAGGGTTCATCATACTCACTTGATAGAGTCTGATGAGTCCATAAGCCATGAACAGAGCCTTATCTAGCATGGTCCATGTGATTTTTCCGATATGATCTTGAATACGCATTCGCAAGGTGAAATATTGAATCAGTAAACGCAAAAATGAGCTTTCGATGCTCGTAATTACAAAAAAATTTGCGTATTGTCTTGACAATGCACTAATTAGTGCAATCATTCATGCAATTTCCTGAATTTATTGGTATTCATATTCATTTTTCAAGGATTCTCACATGGGCAATGGAATTACAGGTTCATTGGATCTGAAAAGTGTGGCGGGATCATTAGTTATTGGTTTGATCGCCGTCTTTGGTTTGGGTTGGGTGAGCGGAAATACATTTGCCGCATTACCATTCCCAGTTCTTTCCCTGCTTTCCGGTTTTATATTAAGTGGAATGGTAGCAGGATTACTCTCAAAGGATGAGACTATTGCAGAGCCTGTCATATCCTCCGTGATTGTAAGTTTAGCTTTGTATTTTTTCTTACCTGGTTTGAATCTTCAAGGCTTTGCTGAGATTCATCCTGAGCACATTTTGCTCATTGGACTCAATGGCATCATGCTTTCATTTGCGGGTGCATGGGCGGGTGAAATGTTGCAAGGCACAATGGATGGCGCTTCTGAAGTAAAACATCTTGAATGGGGATGGGTTTTGGCAGGAACGATACTTGGAGTAATGGTCTCCATATTGGTTTCCACTTTGCTCATTATATTCCTTGGCTTTGTGTTTACACCTTTGATGATTGCATTTGTCATCGGACTTTTCATCACTGGCTTTTTGATTGGATATAGATCAGCCGGTGTGACAATTATGGAAGCGGCGCTTGCGGGATTATTCACATTGGTAATTAATGTGGATATTTTGACATTAGCCTTGGTGCCTCCTGGATTTGATGAAATCATGATTGCTTTGATCTTGGGCGGTGTTTTGTCCATGATTGGTGCTTGGATTGGAGAAAAAGTTCAAGGTTGAGAATAAACCGGAAAAACGCATAAATACTTTGTTCTCAGTCAGAAGTAAGGTATTTTCGCAGTAACTCTGTTTGCAGTATGACAGAGATCCGAATAAACCTCAGCGATATCCATGGTCAGATTTCTACAAACAGGCCCGGGAAGCAGTCTGTTATTTCTATTGCATGCATGCATCCTATTGTCAGTGATGATACAAGACATCATTGCAAAAGATATAAATACATATCCGATTCCGAAGGGTATTGTCCGTAATCTAGGACAATACCCTTCATCTGTTTTTGGCTATGTCCGAAATGGAGATGCAATACTCTGGTTTGATACTTCCGGAATTTTGATTGATATACAGTCAGAATCAAAGAGACATGTTTTTCATATTAAGTATTCTCTCTCTAGTGATATTCATGCTGATTTCAATAATGAAGTTCATCGAATCAATGTTATAAAAGGGAATGAAGCTCCAAATCAAGAGATCATGTATTCTGAATTTGAAATACAGAATAATCAATCTCAAGTATTGATGAAACATGAATTTTCTGGGCAATATTGGAAATGGATCATGCCCCATTCTTCTCATTCACATATCGGTTTGAAGATAGAAGGAGCCGAGAAGATTGACATTGACAATATGAAGGGGAGTATCACATTACATTCATCGGAAATATCTTATTCCCTTGATCTGCCATTGATTCAAAATGGACAATCTCAAATTAAGCCAAAGATTACTATTGATCAAGATGGTGGAGTAATATGCTCATATGATAAAATGTCATTTGAGTCCACATTGAATGTCCCTATCCTCTTTACCACATTTATCGGTGGTGGGATGTCCGAAAATGTTAATGCTGTTACGCTCGATCAAAAAGGGAATATTTATACTTTAGGTGATACAGAATCGCCTGATTTTCCTGTATCGACAGGCTCATATGACTCGCCAAAAGCAAAGCCAAGAGATTTGTTTATCTCTAAATATGATTCAACGGGAAAAGTTATTCTGTATTCTGCTCGTATCGGTGGTTCGCAATTAGAGAAAGGGAATGCATTAGCAGTAGATACATTAGGACAAGTGTATTTAACAGGTAGTACTACCTCTACGGATTTTCCAACCACGAATAATTCATATCAGCCACAAAAAAGTATGTCTGATGAAGATGTATTCATTGCAAAGTTGAATTCTTCAGGAACAGCTTTGATCTATGGAACTTTCTTGATTGGAATGACAACCGATATAGCTCAAGGAATTTCACTTGATGCCAAAGGAGATGTATATATCACAGGTACTACAGGGATTTTGAATAAAAGTCCTCATACATTTCCGAAGACAATAGGAAGTTATGATACCTCCTATAATGGTGGAGCTCTTGATGCATTCGTAGCAAAACTAAATCCAGGTAATAATGGCAAGTCTGATTTATTGTTTTCAACTGTGCTTGGTGGTGATGATATTGATATTGCTTATAAAATTGTTATCGCAAGAAATGGCAATATCATCATAGGAGGAGAGACTGCAAGTATCAATGCATTTCCGATTACTATAGGTTCTATTCAATCGAAGCATAATGGCATGAGCGATGGCTTCATTGCAATGCTGTCCCCAAAGGGAGATTCATTACTGTACTCAACATTCCTTGGTGGAAGTGGTTATGAGAGAATTACGGGAATCATTTTTGATGAGCCTTCGCAAAGCTTGTTTTATGCTGGTTATACCAATTCAAGTGGAATTTCTGATTCAATCAATAAAAATGCTATCAAGTTTCCAATAACAGTCGGTTCATATGACACCACATTTAATGGTGGAAATTATGATGCATTCATTGGTAAATTCGAGCCAATCGCAGGAAGTGCTTTGAAGTTCTCATCATTTCTCGGTGGATTAGGTGATGATTTTGTGACCGGCCTAGGTGTTGATGTATGTGCCGCGCCATATATCACAGGGAATACTACTTCGACGGATTTCCCAATTACAGATGATGCCCCTGATTCTACTATCAAAAAAAATGAAGCATTCATTTCAAAATTAAATGCGCTTGCGAATGTCCTAGTATTCTCAAGTTATTTTGGAAATGATGAAGATGATCAAAGCAATGCAATCATAGTAGATGGTTCGGGAGCCATCTTCATTGGTGGTTCTGCTTCGGGAAGTCAAATACCTGGAAGTAATCAAACTACCAATGCAAAAGATGGTTTTATCGCTAAGATTCAAGTTGGAATATTACCTCTAAAACCAGTTATAGAAATTAAGGGAAGCCTTTCTTTCTGCAAAGGTGATTCGGTCATATTTGATGTAACATCAAGAAATCTCATTTCATATCAATGGCGTAAGAATTCCATTCTCATTCCAGGAGCCAATACACCTGTTTTGATTGTAAAAGAGACAGGTCTATATACAGTGGATGTTGCAGATGCCAGTGGATGTACAGGATCTGAATCTGTTGGAGTAAGTGCATTTGATCGACCTGGATTAAAGATAGACCCTATTTCTGTTTTATGTCCAAATGATACTATCCAACTAAATGCTCAATCAACTGATTCGCTGAAGAGTATTCAATGGAGTCCTGCAATAGGATTATCCTGCTCAGATTGCTTAAACCCATTCGCATTTCCAAAAATGACAATGTTGTATACACTTACAACAATTGATACCAATGGATGTTCAAGAATTGATACTGTGACAGTTTTCGTCATAGATTCAACTGCTCTTGCAATCGGCAGTATTGATGATACGATATCACTATGTGCAAATACAAAGGGAATTATTCAATTTCCAATTGAGAATACATCTTCAGTTGATTTGCATGTTAGGATACTTTCTTTTACAGATCCATTATTATCAAGTCCGATTGATACACTATTTGTACCTGCTGATTCTGTGGTTTTCATACCAATAGAATTCGCTGGCAGAAAAGATATTGGGCTGAGAAAATATGGGGTGAGTTTTGCTGATTATTGCGGAACGATTAGGTATGCTGAATGCATGATTGATATTCAAGAACCTGATTTTACCTATAATGGAGCAACAATATCAGAAATATGTAAAACGAATATTGTTGAACAGCAGATCACGATTGTTAATAATAATGCACTAAAAGGTACAATTTCTATTTCTTCTAATGATGGTAGAATTCAATTTTCTCGTTCATCATTGTATGTGAATTCATTTGGAAAAGATTCTCTTTTGGTGAGTTTTAAAAGTGATACTGTTGGGAATTTCCCTGTACAAATAGTATTTGAGCATGAATGCGGAAATAAAGACACCATCACATGGAATGTGCAAGTGATTTCTAATCCATTTAATATAGCATGGAAAAATACTTCAGGTGGAATTAGATCCTCGATGAGATTTGTCAAATCTCTGTCGATTGTAAATAAATCCAGTAAACCATTGAGTGGATCCACAACATTTGATGTCGTAATGCAGCATGAACAAAGCACTCTTTCCATAGATTCTATTGTCTCGAAGGATTGTAATGTATCGATGAGGAAAAGTGGAGATTCAATTATACTCAGTTATACTAATTGCAAGGATACTGCTAATCTATTGACTGATATCCATTTGCAGTCTGTGATTGGCGAAACATTGCGTCCATGGGTGAGGATTGCATCTTTCACAAGCAAAGATCCATGTATTGATCCAATTGTTCAAAATGCCAATGATACTATTGAATTGGACCCCTATGGTTGTGAATTGACAACTTTGTCAATTGGGAAAGCAAAGGTGCAATTATTAGCAGTTGCTATATCTGCAGATCGAGCAATGTTGAATATTACATATGAATCCACTGAGAAAATGCCAATCGATATACGATGTATGAGTACTGTTGGACAAATATCTAATTCACTTCATATTCATGAACAAGATCCCGGCAAACATCAAGTATCGATTCCATTGAATGGAATGTCTTCCGGAATGTATGCATTGATTTTTGAATCTCATGACTATGCAGCTTCATCATTATTCATGATTATGGAGTGATGTAGTCAATGAAAAAATCAATACTAATCATACTGCTATTTGGCATTTCATATGTTCATTCCATAGCTCAGGATGGTACTTATAGTCTTTATAATCCAATACATCTTGGATTTGGTATCACTGGTGGTTTGGGATTGCACTCTACGAATTCCACACTTCGATGTATTGGAGATCCAGCATGCCCAACCTATGATGGTGGAATTGGTTCACTTTTTGGAGTAATGGGTGCTATAGAATGGATGCCAACTGATTGGGGAATGAGAGGTTCAATTGGCATATCAAATAGTTCTGTTGAAATGTCAACAACAGATAATAGAGCTATGGTGAAAGATGGCAATGGGACTATAGTTCAACTTGTCAGAGAGCATTCCTTACATGTTTCAATGCCAATGATTCTTATGGACCTTGGTTTGCAAAAATCATTTGGGAAATCACGAGTGTTTTTCGGACCTAGCTTTGGATTATTATTAAATCCTACTTGGAAAAGCACATCAACAATTCTCTCACCGAAAAATGTGGCTTTTCAATCAGGATCTAGAGATACTGTTTTTCTCGATGAAGAAATTCCGAATTTGAATGCATTGCAATTTGGATTTAGTATTGGATTTGGACATCAATTCCCGATATCTAAGAAATTAGTGTTAATTCCTGAAATATCTGCATCTATTCCTTTTAGCACAGTAATTTCAGGTCCGGAATGGAAGCAGACATCAATACTTCTTGGCTTATCCATCAGATGGGGTATGGGTGCTGTCAAAGAAGAAGTGTTACGAAGAGCTGAGATTATCGACACTATAGAAGTGAATGTACAGGAAAGAATCGGTTCGATAATCACTATTGGACAAAAAAAAACTACTAGATCAATTGAAGAATTTGAAACGCACAAAATTATAACAGAGACAATAGCTAGAACCGATACTTTTAAGGTTGGATTGCCCCTTAAGAAATCTCCGCAACCTGTATTGAAAGTTCATATTACTCAGGATGAGTCTTCAGAGGAAATTACAAAAGCCAGTGTTCGAGGACAATTAGTCACAGAGGCATTTCCAATCCTTCCGATGGTTTTTTTTTCTGAAGTGGATGCAAATCTTCATCCACGATATAGACAATTACGCACTATTGAAGGGTTCTCATCAGATAAACTTGAGCCATTGGTATCTGAGCAGCATAAAGACATTTTAAATATCATTGGGGAACGATTGAATAAGAATATGCAAGCCAATATTGAATTGCATGGCTTTAGTGATCCGACAACCGAAAAATCAGATTGTGAACTTGCAGGAAAGAGAGTTGAAACAGTTAGAGAATATTTAGCGAATGTCTGGAATATTGATAGATCAAGAATTGTTCTTTCCAAGGATAGAAAAAAGTGTTCTCCAGAAAACCCAACGATGAGTAGAATTCCTCAGGGATATGAAGAAAATAGACGAATCGAAATCACATCAGATCAAAAAGATATTCTTGCCCCTGTAATCAGATCCAGATATGTTGAGATAACCGATTATTCACCAAAAGAAATGCATGTTAATACAAGTCGTACTATCGGTGAGAATATCATATCATGGAAACTTACTTCCCAAGTAGGAGATTCAGTTTTGCATACAAAAGATGGTGGGGAAATTCCTACATGGATTCAATTGCCTATTGAAAAAGAAGATGCAAGACTCATGCAGCAATCATTCAATGATGAATTGAGAATGTCTATGATTATTCAAGATAATGAAGGGGATTTGGGAAGTGCCGAAATTGCGATTCCTATCAAAAGAGACACGACAAATTTTGCAATTCAACGTTTATCACTGATGCATTTTCCGGTGCAGAAATCCACGCTTGACAAACAAGGTAGAAATGCGATAGATGCATTTTTGCAAGATCTGGAGGATAATGCATCAATTAGTATCATTGGATATAGCGATAATCTAGGGAATGCTCAATCCAATCTAGAATTATCAAAAGAAAGAGCAGAAACCGTATATAAGTATATCCGAAGCATTAAGCCAAAATCGAATATTATCAAAGTGAATGGACTTGGTTCAACTGCATTGCCACCTGGAATACGATCACATGAATTGCCTGAGAGTAGATTTCTGAGTAGGACAGTTCAAATTGAAATCATTAGAACATGGAAGAATATAGAATGAGTGAAATCAGGCTCACGCAATATAGTCATGGTGCTGGATGCGGTTGTAAAATCTCACCATCGATACTCGATACAATTTTACATACGAATGAAGCTCTGCCACATACAGGAAATCTCATTGTAGGAAACAGCTCTCGCGATGATGCTGCTGTATATGATATGGGTAATGGTAATGCGCTCATTAGTACAACTGATTTCTTCATGCCAATTGTGGATGATGCTTATGAATTTGGAAAGATAGCTTCAGCAAATGCAATTAGCGATGTATATGCAATGGGTGGAACACCAATTCTTGCAATCGCAATATTGGGTTGGCCAATTGACACATTAGCTCCCGAAATAGCAAGGAAAGTAATTGAAGGAAGCAGAGCAATTTGTGCCGAAGCAGGTATCACTTTGGCTGGTGGACATTCCATTGATTCACCTGAGCCGATATTTGGTCTTGCTGTAAATGGTACAGTTCCAATACATCAACTCAAACAAAATACAGGCGCAAAACCCGGTGATTTGTTATATCTGACAAAGCCACTTGGGATTGGAATACTTACTACGGCTGAAAAAAAATCTCTTCTTCAAGATAAGCATGCTCATCTTGCAGCAACATGGATGATGAAATTAAATTCAATTGGAAAAGAACTTTCTATGATTGAAGGAGTTCACGCATTGACTGATGTGACGGGATTTGGTCTTTTGGGACATCTCATCGAAATGTGCGAAGGAAGCAATGTTCATGCTGAACTTATGATGCAACATATTCCATTGCTTGATGCAGTTATGGAATATGCTGAATTGAATGCAGTTCCTGGTGGAACACATCGCAACTGGAAAAGCTATGGGCATAAAGTTGGTGAGATTAGTGATTCCATAAAACATATTCTTGCAGATCCGCAAACAAGCGGAGGATTATTAATTGCAGTCGATCCAACTGAGGCATACAAAGTTGAAGAATTACTTAAGGGGCATGTAGAGGAAGAGATGATTAAACCAATCGGAAAATGTATTCTGCAGAATGATCAATTGCATAGAGTGAGTGTTCGATGAAAGAACAACATCATACAACAACGAGTGAATCAACTATTGATATCAAAGATATCGTTATCGGAATTGTGATAGCGATATGTATGGCATTTTTTATTCGTATCATGATTGGCGAAGTATTACATGTTCCGAGTAATAGTATGGAACCATCTTTATTGATTGGGGATAATCTCCTTGTTTCAAAAATCACATATTCGATTGGTCCAGCAGGAGATTTCATGGGAATGAAATTACCCGATCATATGAGAGTATGGTTTTCAAAACCCAAAAAACAAGATATCATTGTATTTAGACCTCCTGTAACTGCTTTACCCAAAGGATCAGAATCGGTTTTATTTGTGAAGCGAGTAATTGGTGGTCCAAGAGATGAACATCCTGTTACTGGTGATATAATCCCAGCAAAAGGAATGGTTATAGCATCAAATTCTATTCTTGCCTCTATGCTCAAAATGATCAAAGATCCTGGCACAATATCAGGGAATACATATATAGTTGGAGAGGATTATTATTATGTCCTTGGAGATAATCGTAATCAAAGCTATGATTCACAAGATTGGGGTTTGATTCCTTCTTCTTCAATAATTGGAAAGGCGGTTATGGTTTTGTGGTCAAATCAATATGATACCATTAATCAAACTTCCTCTTTTCGCAGTTCAAGATTTTTTCACTTCTGTAAATAATGTATCATGCAAATAGAATTTTATGGAGCAGCTCGTACTGTAACGGGGTCACAACATCTTCTCACTTTAGGTGAATATAAGATTCTCTTGGACTGCGGATTATTTCAAGGAAGAAGATCAGAAGCCAGGGAACTGAATAGAAAACTGCACTGGGATGCTCGTGAATTAGATGCGGTAATTTTATCTCATGCACATATCGATCATTCAGGAAATTTACCAACGCTGATAAAACATGGTTTTTCTGGTTCCATTTATTCAACACCAGCAACTCGCGATCTTTGCGCAATTATGCTCATGGATAGTGCGATGATACAGATGAAAGATGCAGAACATTTGCTTAAACATCGTGGGGAACATATTGAGCCATTATATGACATTGATGATGTAGCAAATACGATGCAGTTATTTGATCCTATGCCATATCATCATGCATTTTCCCCTGTTCCCGGAGTGACAGTTACTTTCTATGATGCAGGACATCTTCTTGGTTCTGCAGCTGTTGTGATTGAATGGGAAGAAGATGGAGTCAAAAAACGTTTGCTCTTTACGGGAGATATAGGAAGAGAAAATAGACCAATTCTCAAGGATCCAGATAAGATAGGTGATGTGGATTTCATTATCAGTGAATCTACTTATGGTGGTAGACTTCATGAAGTGGAGCAGGATTTGGAAAGAAGTCTACTTTCAATCATTACTGATGTGATCAAAAGAGATGGAAAATTACTCATCCCTGCATTCAGCGTTGGTAGAACGCAAGAATTGATATGGTATCTGAATAATTTATATAATCGAGGATTGCTTCCTCACATAGATGTATTTGTAGATAGCCCATTGGCAATACGGGCGACAGATGTATTTCGATTACATCCCGAATGCTTCGATACGCAAACTAGATCAATGCTCTTTGCTGATGATGATTTGTTTTCATTTCCTGGGATCACATATACACGCGATGTAATTGCTTCAAAGAAAATAAATCTCATAAAAAAACCTTCCATCATTATTGCAGGTAGTGGAATGTGTGAATCAGGTAGAATTCTCCATCACATGGCCCATTATATTGAAAAGGAATCAACGACAATATTGTTCTTGGGGTATAATGCACCTTATACACTTGGCAGAAAGATCATTGAGGGCGAAAAAGAAATCAGAATTTTCGGTAATTATTTCACCGTCAATGCACATGTCTATGAATTACCTGGTTTAAGCGGACATGCAGATCATGCCGATATGGTACGATATCTATCAGATAGATCAATATCTACAGTAAAAGAGGTATTTTTGGTGCACGGCGAACCAGAGGGACAACAAGCATTGGCTGAATCACTCAAAAATGCCGGATTTTCCTCCGTGAAGATTCCAGAAAAAGGAACTGTCATTACAATTTGATATTTCTTCATGTCCACAATTATTACCTTGTCATCATGAATGCATTGACTCAATCAGCAGAAAAGCGAATCCGTACCATTCGTAAAGAGATGATATCATCGAAAATCGATGCCATATTCATCAATCATTTACCATCTATTCGATATCTCACTGGGTTTTCCGGATCGAGCGCAATTCTGATAATCAAGCAAGACGCAATACACTTTATTACCAATGATCTCTATGAGATGCAAATCAAGCAAGAAGTGTATACACTAAAAGGACTCTCTACTCACATATCTAGAAATTCCATCGCTGAAATATCAGACAAAAAGATCTTTGCAAAAGTGAAACATCTCGGAATATCACCAGGAAATATGTCTCATGCAATGTTTACTGCATTGACGCAAGCTTTCCCCAAAGTGAAAACGAAGTCCTATGGTGATATCGTGCAGAAAGCAATCATGACAAAAATGCCCCATGAAGTGGAGCATGTTAGATCAGCAGCAAAGATCGCCACCAAGGTTTTCAATGCAATTATCAAGATGATAAAACCAGGAATTTCCGAAGCAGATCTTGCAGCTGAGATTTCATATTTGGGTAGAAAAGCCGGTGCAGAGAAAGAATCATTCGACATCATTGTTGTTTCCGGTGACCGCAGTGCAATGCCACATGGTAGAGCCACAAATAAGAAAATCAAGAAAGGCGATGCAATAACCATGGATTTTGGTTTTTATGTAAATGGCTTTGCTTCCGATATGACTAGGTCTGTATTTGTTGGTAAAGCAAGCAATCGTCAAAAATTGGTCTATAATACCGTTCTTGAAGCATTGGAAACAGCCAATGCTGCCGCAAAAGCAGGTATTGATTGCAAGAAACTCGATGGAATTGCAAGATCAATCATAGAAAAAGCAGGATTTGGTGAGTATTTTCGACATTCACTTGGTCATGGACTCGGTATTGAAGTCCACGAATCTCCAAGAATTTCTCGAGAAGCAGGTGGTGAAAAGGTTCCAAATGGCTCTATCATAACCATAGAACCTGGTATATATCTACCTGGAGAATTTGGTGTTCGTATAGAAGATGACCTGCATATAGTAGGAAAAGGCGCCGAAGTGTTAACTTTGGCTTCAAAACAACTCCTTGAATTGTAAAGAGTTTATGCCATGACATGCAATCTTGCCAATTCATGTTCGTTTTACATCGGCTGAAAAATCAGTTTTCGTTTCAAAATCGGAGTAGATGCAAACCATGAGAAGAGTGCTCTCATTGTTGATGATGACAAGTTTTGGACTATTATTCATCACTAACTACACGCAAGCCCAGAAATCCAAAGCCCCCAAAAAAGCTACAAAAGAATCTGCACAGAAAAATCCTGTGGTGATGCAAATCGGACCTGAGATAGTTACCTTCTCAGACCTCGAGCAAGCTTATAAGCGTAATATGAATCGAAAGAGTATCAAATTGTCTGAAGTAAAAAAAGACAGTGTACTTGATTTCGTTCGCTTATACACTAATTATCGTTTGAAAGTATTGGATGCATTTGGTCGGAAATTAGATCAAGATTCTGCGGTAAAAGCTGATATAGAGCAAAATAGAAAACTCCTCGCGGACAATTATCTCTATGAAAAGAGAATTGTTGAGCCTACAATTGACCAAATGTTGCAGAGAAGAAAAAGAGAATTGCAAGTTGCGATCATCTTTGTAGAGCGTCCCGTAGATACCGTAAAATCTTGGCAAAAAGCTCAAAGATTATTGTCTATCGTGAAGGCCGGAGCAGATTTTGAGCGTATCGCTCGTGATTCATCTGAAGATCGCGAGACTGGAAATAAAGGTGGATTACTTCCATATATAACTAGTGGAAGAATTTTGCGTGCAGTTGAAGACGCAGCATATGCAACTCCTGCAGGACAAATCCATCCATCAATTATCATTGGTCGTGGTGGATATTTTATTGTCAAAACCATCAAAAATGAACCTCGAATTAAAGTAAAAGCAAGTCATATTCTTTGTTTTATGTCTTCATCTGAAGATTCACTTAAAGCAATGGCAAAAGCAGACAGCTTGCTTGCTCTTTTAAAAACTGGCGCATCATTTAGCACACTTGCAAAAGAGAACTCTGATGATGCATCTAGTAAAGAAAAATCTGGATCGCTTGGTGGTTGGTATACTCGTTCCAAAGGAATGGAAGGTGGTTCTGGTGATGTATTACATCCTTCATTTGAAACTGCATTATATGGTTTGAAAGATGGTGAGATTTCAGGTAAAGTTTGGACTGATTATGGCGTTCACATCATCAAGAGAGATTCAACAAAAGAAATTGATCTTGATGAAGACCGTGATGCTCTTAAAAAAGAGTATAAGAGAATATACTTTGAAGAAGATAAACGCCGTTTTCTTGATTCTTTGAAAACATCGTTCGGTTGGGGATTGGATCTGGCTGCATTGAAGCAATTGACTTCTATGACAGACACAATGAAAATCATGGCTGATACAAATACATTTAAGAAAGTGTCTTCTGATATTAAATCATTGCCTTTGTACAATGTAAAGGATCAAGGCATTATTACAATCGGTAATTTCTTAGATAGTGTAAAAAAACAAGAATACAGAACGATAACTGCTAATACGCTCGGTATCACACGAGCATTGGATAAGATGACAGATCCCAAGGGCTTGAAACTTGCAACCGCACCTTTGGAAAAAGAGTATCCAGAATTTGGTGCATTGATGCGCGAGTTTAGAGATGGAATTCTTCTTTTTAAAGTTGAAGAACAAGAAGTATGGAGCAAATTGAAATTTGATTCAACTTCAGCAAGAAGTTATTGGGATACAACAAAGACAAAGTACAAAACAGATGTGAAATATGATTTTAATGAGATTTATGTCACTTCAGATTCTATTGCAAAATCATTACGTGAACGCTTAACTGCAGGTGAATCATTTGAGACTCTTGCTGCTCAGTTCACAGAAAGACCTGGATTTAAAGAGAAAAAAGGTCATTACACACCTCAAACAGTCAAAGAAAGCAAATTGGCTGCTTTGATTGAAAAGCAAAAAATTACAGCAGGTGGAATCCTAGGACCTGAGCCATTTGAAAGAGGATATGTACTTCTTTTTGTCAATGAAATTGCACAACCTCGTGAGAAGAAATTTGAGGAAGCAATTCCAGATTTCGCGCCTGCCTTCCAAGATATGGTGCAGAAAAAGCTAACTGAAGAATGGCTTTCTCGAATAAAAGCACAATATCCTGTGACAATACAGAATAAAGTACTTGAATCAATGTTGAAAAAGTAACTCAATAATAAGCCCGGCAATTGTCGGGCTTCTTCTCTTGGAATATATTCATGCTGAAAAATTTTGTCTATTATATTGTCATTCTCCTTTCCACTCTTTCATTAAATGCACAGCAATCCCAAGTGCTTGACAAAATCATAGCAACAGTGGGTAGGGAAATCGTATTGCAATCGGATATTGAGGGAAGAATTGCAATGTTTTTACAACAAAATCCCAAAGTTAATCCCAATGATCCTGAATTAAGAAAGCAAGTTCTTGAATCACTCATCAATGAAAGGTTGATGGTTACAAAGGCTGTAGAAGACAGTATTGCCGTCATAGATGAAGAGATCAATCAAAGTCTTGATTTCATGATGCAGAATCTGATTCAAACATATGGCTCTGAAAAAAGAGTTGAAGATCTCTATGGCATGTCTATTTCTCGCATTAGAAAAAATTATCGAGAAGAAGTACGCAAGCAATTATTGGTTGAACGCCTTCAACAACAGAGATTTATGGGTATTAAATGCACAAATCGTGAAGTTGAAGATTTCTATAATCAATATCGAGACTCCATTCGTGCAATACCAGCATCTGTTGAATTAGCACATATCGTCAAACATATCAAGCCAAGTGCAGATGCAAAAGAAGAAGTGAAACGATTAGCTTTAAAAATTAGAGATTCAATCGTGAAAGGTATTGATTTTGCAGAGCTCGCAAAAAGACATAGCGGAGATCCTGGTTCGGCAAGCACAGGCGGAGATTTGGGTTGGGTTGACAAAGGAAAATTCGTGGCTGAATATGAAAGAGCAGCATATGATTTACAACCCGGCGAAACCTCACAACCAATTGAAAGCCCATTTGGTTTTCACATTATTCAAACAATTGAAAAGAGAAAGGATGCCTCACATACAAGACATATTCTATTGAAACTTGGTGGTTCAGTAGATGATAAAAGTAGAGTTGAAAAAATACTAAATGATATAAGTAGTCGCATAGAAAAAGGCGAATCCTTCGAAGAACTTGCGAAGCAATATTCTGATGAAAAAGAGACGCAAGGATTTGGTGGTTCAATGGGAGTAATTGAACTTAACAAACTTCCTGCCGATCTTAAATCGATTATTGAAACCTTGCCCGAGGGTGGCCTTTCTAAGCCATTGCCATATATGTCTGATCCTACGAAGCCATCATTGCATATTATACTCAAGAAGAAAAATATCGCTGAACATGCACCATCTTTGAATTCGGATTTTAAGAAAATCGAACAAATGGCTATTCAGCAAAAGCAAGCAAAATTGATGGATTCATTCCTCAAGGAATTACGTAATGCAATTCCGGTACAGGTGACAGAATGATTAAAATCATCAGTTGGAATGTAAATGGAATTCGTGCTTCCATTAAGAAAGGTTTGGCAGATTATGTGATCAATGAACAACCAGATATTTTCTGCGTACAAGAGACAAAGGCTGAAAGAGAGCAAGTACCAACAGATGTATGGCCACCAATAGGATATAGAGATTATTATCATTCTTGTTCTGTAAGAGGTGGATATAGCGGTGTTGCCACATTTACAAAACTTGAACCTATTCATGTGAATCGTAATATAGGTATAGAGCGATTTGATCAAGAGGGTAGAGTGATGCAAACAGATTTTGAACAGTTTACATTGCTTAATGTGTACTTTCCGAATGGTGGTGCTCGTGATGAAAGACTGCTGTATAAATTAGATTTTTATGATGCATTCTTTGAATATTGTGAAGAACTTCGAGCTCAAGGAAAAAAACTCATCATTTGCGGAGATTATAATACCGCTCATCATCCAATAGATTTGGCAAGACCGAATGAAAATAAAAAAACTTCAGGATTTATGGATGTTGAAAGAGTGAAACTGGATCATATACAAGATCTTGGATATGTTGATACATTTCGCTTATTCAATCAAGAGCCTGAACAATATACTTGGTGGGATGTGAAGACAAGATCTCGCGAAAGAAATATTGGATGGCGTATCGATTATCACTGGGTGACTCAAGATTTGGTCCCAAATATTGTTACAGCATATCATCAGCCTGATCAACATGGGTCCGATCATTGCCCTGTCGTTCTGGAACTCTCCTTCTAGTAACCGTTATGATTTACGGTGATGTATTTTCTGAGCACTTTCCTGCAATTATTCAGACTGCGCAGGATCTACTTGCCTTGACAGAATTTACAATTACTCCAAATCTCATACGGCAAGTAAGAATAACATTTCCTCAATTGAATCATCAGGTAATATCCAAAATTCTGGATATTGCTTTATACACTCATCGTGCACAAACAAAATCTGAATATGCATCAATCATGCCTTGGTTTTTCACCGAGCAAACTTTGATGCAGAGCAGTGAGCCCGCATTTGCACATCATGTAATCAATAGACTTAATTGCAGAAATCATCGATTCATTGAAATTTGTACTGGATCGGGAATGCATGCTTTTGCTGCATTCCAGAATGGCGCAAATCAAGTGATCACACATGAATTGGATGAGTTTATCGCTGCATTAGCAAAGTTCAATTGCGCTCAACATGGATTCCAAATTGATCCTATATGTATCGATGGATTGAATGCAAAAGTTGAATCCAATGATATATTTTGGGCAGATCCATCTAGACGGAAATCGGGGATTGAAAGAAAATCACTTACTGGGATTTATTCTCCTGATCTCTCTCAATTAATTACAATGGCTGGGAATGCACACAGAGGTGGGATTAAGATAGCTCCGGGTGAAAGGATTGAGGGTGAATTCACTCGTGAATTTCTTGGATATGGAAGAGAATGCCGTGAACAAATTTTGTGGTTTAATCTAGATGTGATTGATGGAACAGTCACTTTGATAGATAAACTAAAAACATTCATTCCTAATGCAAAAGGATTATTGCCAGAACTTGCAAATATGAAGTCAGAACAACATTACACATATCTATTGGAGCCGCATTCTGCACTTATTCGCGGTGATCTGACTTCAATGTATGTAGAGAATGACATTACAGTGATTGACAGATCAATTGCTTATGGAATGAGTAATCGCATTCATGATACTGACTGGTTCACTCATTTCAGGATTCTTCATCAAGAAAAATACTCTCGTCGAAGATTGCAAGAATGCCTTAATGAGTATAAGTGGAATAGAATGACAGAAATCAAAAAAAGGGGATTTCCAATTGAACCTGATGTATTGCGTAAGCAATTAAAGTTTGCAGATAATGCAGAGAGTCATGGAGTGATAATACTCATGAGGCATGCAAATGATCATCACATGTTTTTCTGTGAAAGAGTATGATCAATCCTTGGTAGCATAGAGCCTGTCTTTATCAATCTTTAAAGTTACAGATTCCACCTTTCGGCTATTGGACTGATCAATCAAGCAGATATAAAAAGGTGGTAGATTAACACGAGAATAACGACCAGGTATTCTTCCAGAGATATGATTGATCATCCCTCCAACGGTTTGATATTCATCGGATTCGGGGAATGGATATGGAAGAAATTCATTTACATCAGCAATTGAGGCATCAGCTGAAATTGTCCATTCCTCTGGACTCTTCGATTCAACTATTGGTTTTTCTTCATCATATTCATCTTGAATATCACCAACCAATTCTTCCATAATATCTTCAAGAGTCACCAATCCAGAAGTCCCACCAAACTCATCAAGCACAACCGCCATGTGAAATTTCTGTTTTTGCATCTTTGTGAGAAGCGAATGGATTTTATCTAACTCTTGGATGAATGTTACTGGTCTGACTATATCCTGTAAAATGATCAAATCACTGAATGACATCATTGTTAAAATATCTTTTGCATATACAATACCGATGATATTATCCAAAGTCTCTTGATAAACAGGCATGCGAGAATACCCTTGCTCGATAACTGTCTCGACAATTGAGTCTCTGTCCATGCTTATTTCTAGTCCAATGATTTTTCCCCTCGGGATCATGATTTCAGATGCTGTTGTTTCTTGGAACACAAATACATTTTCAATCATTTCTTGTTCATTCATTTCAATCATTCCACTCTTTGAACTTTCTTCAAAGAGATAACGCAATTCTTCCGCGCTATGTAAATCTTGTTCTTTTGCCGATTCAATACCAATCAAAGAAAGCAAGAGATTTGCAACGCTATTGAGCACCCAAATAAATGGACGGAACAAAAAGTAGAATGCCTTAAGTGGAATTGAAACTCCCAATGCCACTGCTTCTGACCTTTGAATTGCAAGAGATTTTGGGGCAAGTTCGCCTAATACAATATGAAGAAATGTAATGATGATGAATGCAATTGGAAGTGCGATACTATGCGCTAATTCAGGGTCAGGGGTATATCCTATGGAAGACATTCCAGCAATCACAAGATCGGCAACAACACTTTCGCCTATCCAACCAAGTGCAAGACTTGCTAAAGTGATTCCCAGCTGGGTAGCAGAAAGATATGCATCAAGGTGTTCGACAATATTCTTTGCGATTTTTGCGAGAAAACTTCCCGAACGCAATCTTATTTCTATCTGAGAAAGACGAACTTTCACGATTGCGAATTCTGCTGCTACAAAGAAGCCATTCAGAAATACAAGGAATAAAGTGAGGATAATGTCAGTAATCATAAGAGTATCATTGAGTGGAAATCCCCGGGGGATATGTATTCCAGCGATAGGTTTTGTGGCTATGTAATGAAAAATATCGCTGAAAGAGATCAATCAAAACAATTTGATCCTGAAGTGAGCATTCAAGGGAGATATGTTCAAAGGAGCAATCATCCATTGCTTGCAAGATACCTACTGCGGATGAATTCAACAAAATGCAATCCCTATCCGATAGATTTACTGCATCACTGACAAAGCCACCATGCATATAAGAAAACAGAGCTTCATCTTGTTTGTGGTCTATGACCTCCCCGGTTATTGGACAAGACTTCAAATGCATGCCAAATCCCATGGCCTTAGCCAATTGCAAAAGAAAAAGTAAAGTAATTATATAAGGTGATTGAGGGCATTGCTTATTGTTTAAAGCAATCATTGCTTTTATGGCAATATCAAAAATTGGGGGATTGGCCTCTTCAATTTCTTGCGTTACAGATAAAATTTCTACAATTCCCATTGCAGACATCAATATCTCATAATTCGATGTGATGTGATTCAGTGGAATGGCTATTTCAGCGGATTTTAAGAGGTGTAAGTCTTTATTAGGGTATTTATACCAAGTGATTGAACTGCATCGCAATGCTTCAATGGCACTTCCCATGGTATTCTTAGCACTGCGAACCCCTTTTGCAATCAATGAGATTTTCCCATGCTCTTTTGTATAAGCATGAAGAATTTTGCTTGTATCGCTAAATTTCCTTCCATGCAGAATGATTGCACTGTCAGTGATAATCATATATATCTGTATGTGAATTTTCCTGCAAAATACGCCATTAGTGAGAAAAAGTCTAATTTTGCGACATGAAATCCAATGTTCTATATTATCGATGGATTGCATTCAATAAGAATGCAATTTCCTTGACATTCATACTAGTTACTGCTATCCTGAATTCTTGTTCCGGAGTAAAGCAAGCTGGAGAAATCAAGGATGCCGAAACTGCGTATACTGCAGGAATTGAAGCATTCAAGAATGAAGACTATTTTGAAGCGCAAAGACTATTCGATGTTATTCGCTTGCAATTTCCCACAACACAATATGCTGATGATGCCCAATACTATCTCGGTGAGATTAGTTATGCTCGCAAAGAGTATGTTATGGCTGCATTCAATTATGGTATGGTGCGCAGAAGCTATCCAACAAGTTCATTGAATAAAAGCGCATTATTCAAAACAGGGATGTGTTATTATGAATTAGCTCCTCCCGCTGATAGAGATCAAGATTATACTAAAAAGGCAATTTCAAGCTTTTCTGAATTTCAGGCAATATATCCATCTGACTCCCTTTATAATGAGTCAGGAAAGCGCATCAATGAATTACGCAATAGGCTTGCAGAAAGAGAATTAATAACTGCTGAATTATACAGGAATTTATATTCTAATAGATCTGCTTTGATCTATTATGATGTTATTATTGATGATTATCCTGATACTGAGCATTATGAAACAGCATTCGCTGGTAAAATTGAGTCACTTATTGCTCTCAGAAGATATGATGATGCAAAGTCAATGATTGAGCTGTACAGAAAGAGATTTGCTAATGGTAAATTGAAATCGACAGTAGAGGTTGCGGAACAATCCATTCCCTAACAACGAGGAAATGATGCAGAAACATGGTGAACTAAAGGGAAGAAATCCCTCGGAATCAATTGTTGAAATGACGAATCTTGTTTTGCCAAATGACACTAATCAATTGGGCAATCTACTTGGTGGCCGTTTGATGCATTGGATTGATATAGCTGCAGCTTTAGCTGCCATGCGGCATTCCGGTAAGGTTTGCGTCACTGCCTCAGTAGATGTTATTAACTTTTTTGAACCAATAAAGCTTGGCCATGTTGTTCGAGTCTTAGCAAGTGTCAATCGAGCTTTCTCAACTTCAATGGAAATTGGTGTGAAGGTGTTCAGGGAAGATCCTCTTCATGGTGTTCAAGTACATACCTCCAGTGCATATCTAACCTTTGTAGCAATTGATCAATATGGCAAACCTTTGCAAGTTCCGCCAATAAATCCCTGTAATGCAGAAGATTCTAGAAGATTTGAAGAAGCTGGAATCAGAAGAGAACAAAGATTAAAAAATAGAGAAATCCTAAAGGAAGCAAGGAAAAGAACATCTGATTAGAATGTTTAAAACATTAATCATATCAGAATCAAACAGTTTGCAAAATAATTTGCGTTCATATGTTTGATTTTTCTTATTTTTACCGCATTATTGGCATTATTTTTACTTAGATGTATCTATATGTCAATATTACTTTATTGTGTAATTGTACATTAATTTTCTTTTTCAATAGTAGTTATTGAGGTTTTTCATGAAGAACTTATTCTTAGTTCTGACACTTGCAGCAGTGCTTATGCTTCCTAGCTCAGCATCAGCTCAAATCCCAAAAATCTTGTCTATGCAAGGTGTTTTGCTTGATGCAAATAATCAGCCTTTGGCAGATGGTATGTACAATATGACTTTCCGTATCTATGATGCTCAATCAAACGGGAACATGTTGTTTGAAGAGTATTTTGCAGTTCCTGTTACAAAAGGAAATTACCTTGCCTTGATTGGCGAGAAGAATGCATTGAATTTAGCATTTGACAAACCATATTGGATGTCAGTTACACCTGATGGTGGCAAAGAAGCACCAAGAATGCAATTGACAACATCTCCATATGCATTCAAAGCTGTTATGACTGAAAAGGCAGATACAGCATCTTTCGCAACAAATGCAGCACATGCTGTGGTTGCTGATGCAGCTGTTCCAAGTGGTCCTGCTGGCGGAGTACTCGCTGGTACATATCCAAACCCAACTTTGGGAGTTGGTGCTGTTACAACAAATGCTATCGCTGACCGTGCCATTACTAGAGAGAAGATTGATCCTAGCGCATTGGTACTTTATGGTATGGCATCTGGCGATCTTACTGGTGAATATCCACATCCAAAAATCGCAGTTGGTGCAGTCAAAACAGATCGTATTTCAGATCTTGCTGTAATCACAGATAAATTGGCAAATGGTGCTGTAACTTCAGCTAAACTTGCAGATAATAGCATTGCAGTAAACAAAATCGCTGATAATGCAATCACATCAAATAAAGTTAGCTTCCCATTTGTAGCTTCCAGATCAATTGATGATGCAGGAAATAATGAGTCAGTACTTTGGGTAAACAATTCAGGTACTGGTCATACATTGAGAGCTACAGGAACTGGTACTGGTGTTTCTCTTTCAGCTGAAGCTGGTGCTAATGGTATTGCAGCCAGATTTACTGGAAAAGTAGAAGCTCTCGGTGTTATTGATGCTCGTCAAGAAATAACAGCAAAAGGTGGTCTAGTTCTTTCAAACTCAAATTCTCCTATTGCTCTTTCTGTTACAGGAAACTCAAGCATAAATACAACTGGTACAGGTAACTCTACTTCAATTGGTAATCCAACAAATACAGTATCTATTAATGGTGCACCAGTATTAGTAAGCGGTACAGCAAATATCAATACAACTGGTACAGGTTCTACAAATATTGGTAATGCTTCATCTACTACAACAGTATCCGGTAATCTTACAGTTAACGGTAAATTGTCAAAAGTTTACGGTGGTGTTCAATCAGGCGATGCATTGCCTGTTGCTTATGGTAATATTTCTGCTCAATCAACAATCAATCTTAGCAGCTCTTCACCAAATGTTGCTGCAGTTAGCTATAATGCTGGTGTTTATACAATCAGCATCGCAGGTGAGAACTTCAACTTAAATGATTACTCAGTTGTTGTTTCCCCATATAGTTCTGTACCTGCTGGTGGTGGATCACCAATCTTGGCAGTTGTTGGTAGCAATGGAACAAATTTGACAGTATCTACATGGACATTCTCAGCTGGTACTTTCACACCTTCAACAGCAGCATTCTCATTTGCTATCTACAAAAGATAATAAATAAAATTGCTTAGTTTTAAACCCGAGTCTTACGATTCGGGTTTTTTTATATCTGAGGACATCTTATGCGTTGTATCTTACAACTACTTGTAATCTTTGCTATGTTGTTTTCATTGACATCAAGTAATGTCATGAGTCAAATTCAGAAGGAATTGACTTATCAGGGGCATTTATTTGATAATCAAGGGGCGCCAATTGATGGAATGGTGAGGATGACATTCAATTTCTATGAAGATACATTGACTAATCAATGGGTTTATCAAGAAGTACAAGACATCAAGGTAACAAAAGGATATTATACTGTAATTATTGGTTCTACAAAGCCAATCAATGTGAATTTTGAGAAGCAATATTTCATGAGTATCACAATTGATGGTGTTGAATCAAAGAAGATTCCATTTACCACTACTCCATATTCCATTAGAGCATTGGGCGTAACTAATGAATCTGTTTTCGCAGATGATATGAATGCTAGTGGATCTGATGATGGAGAAGCCTTAGTTTCTGATGGAAAAAAAGTGGACTGGAAGCCCATAGTTACATCAATCATTGGTGATGGCTCCATAAGAGCAAATAGAGTTGGGAGTGATGTATATCTCGTAATTCCTCAAGGTGCGGTTGATGGAAGTAAGATTGAGGCAAATACACTTGATTATGATAGATTTCTCGTTCCAAAAAGCCCTGCTGATAAACAATATTTGTCATATGATGCTACAAAGAAAACATTGGTTTGGGTTGATGCGCCTGCACTTACTCTTGCTCTTCCATATAAACAGTCAGCAGGATTTACCGATACATTATTCAATATCAGAAATACAAGGAATGGACCTGCAGGTAGATTTGTAATTGAAACGAATCCTGGTACTCAACATGCACTTATCGGAGAGAATAATGGAACAGGAGCCGCAATTGCAGGAATTGCAAAAGGAAATGGTTCTGCAGGGTTTTTCTCTTTAAATAATGCGAATGGTACTGGTTCAGCTATGCGAGTTGAATCAAATGCAAAGAAGCATGGAATTGAAGTAACAATGACAAATACTAGTACTTCAAAAACATCCGGTATACTTGTCAATCATCAGTCGACTGCAGATTCCATAGTTGGTGTTTTTGGGAATCTAACCGCTACTACAGTTGGAAAAACTTCATCTGCAGTACGAGGCAATATTCAGAGTGGTGGATCGAATGGAATTGGAGTGTATGGTACTCACTCAGGAACAGGTAATGCAATAGTGGGTTCTTCCAATTCAGGTATTGGTATTGTTGGTACTAGCTCCGATAGTATAGGGATTATAGCTAAGCATCTTGGTGATGTTAGTTCATATCCTGCATTATTTGCTGAATCTGCATCGATGTTGGATTCAGCAACAACCATCTATGCTACAATGACGGCAACACAGTTAGGAGTTGCTGCATCTGCTATTTATGGAGAAATACCACTCGCAGGAAATCGTGGAAGTGGAGTGATTGGAAGACATAAAGGAGCAGGCGTTGGTGTTGAAGGTTTGTCTCAACAAGGAATTGGATTGCGTGGAATTTCTGCACTTTCCAATGGAGTTTATGGTCTACATACAGCAACAACAGGCAGTCAGGCTGGAGTATTCGGTGCAACTGCTTCTCTTGATTCAAATGCTAGCGGTGTTCTTGGGTCGATCGAACCTATAAACCCTGGAATATTTTCAGCAGGGATTAAAGGTGTCAATAATTCCAAAAATGCAAATGGGTATGGAGTATTTGGAATTCATGCAGGACAAGGAGCAGGTGTATATGGTACAAGTCAAAGTGGTCCCGCTATCTCAGCATTTACTTCAAGCAACTCTGTTCAGGGTATAGGAGTGAAATCTATAGTTGAAGGTAGGAATGCAATAGCAATACAAGCTCGTACTAATTCAACGATTGGACTTCAATATGGTGTTGATGCAATAGTTACTGGTGATTCAGCGATCGCAATTCGTGGCAAAGCGCCTGTGAATGCAAAGAGAACTAGCTATGCTGGATATTTTGAAGGACATATTGCAATTGCTGGTGGAGATATCATGCGAGAATATCAATCTCCAACTTCTTCTGCTGAAAAGAGAATTGCTCCCGTAGCATATGGATCTATTCAAATAAATGGTACGGATTTAGCAGGAACTGGAAATTTTTCTTGCTTTTGGGATGTCAGTACAAAACAATATTTCATTACAATTCATAATGAAACTTATTCAAATGCTAGATATATCACTGTAGCAAATGCAGTGAATCCGAGTGAACCCATTTTTATTACAACAAATCAGGCGGGAGCTGATATACTAGCAATAGCGTGTTATAATTTACAAGGACAAAAAGTCCAAACCCCATTTCATTTCATGGTGTATAAGCCGTAAAAAAAATCCCCGACTCTTGGTCGGGGATTTTTGTTTCAAGACTATCTTCACATTATCTATTGATTAAGAAAGGAATGGCAGAAGTGTTTTCATTTCTCTCAGTAATCATCAAATAATATGCTCCCTGCGGAAGCGCATTTATTTGAATTTGCATTGATGAACCTGGAGTAATATCTGAAGAATTCAATACTCCAGCTGTATTACCAAGTTTGTCGATAATCTTGATTGTACGAATGCGTGCTTCAA
>JACCDW011161265.1_pt1 | contig 30013 bp, 51 predicted proteins | sample 7449781 | NCBI WGS metagenome assembly JACCDW01 (sample SAMN15323449, study PRJNA562643) | freshwater metagenome | isolation source: river surface water | place: USA:Blue River Watershed | collected 2017-08-18
AGTGAAGACTACGACTGTTGTTGAACGATGCATATTGGAAGATCAAACGACCAAAGTAACCATGAGCAGCAACAATGTTATAAGTCTCTTCTTCTTGACCGAACTTGTAACCGTAGTTTTGTGATTCAGTTTCAGTGGTTTCACGAACCAGTGAAGAAGTAACAAGAGAACCGTGCATAGCACTGAACAGAGAACCACCGAAGACACCAGCAACTCCAAGCATATGGAATGGGTGCATCAGGATATTATGCTCTGCCTGGAACACAAACATATAGTTGAAGGTTCCAGAAATACCCAGAGGCATTGCATCAGAGAAAGAACCTTGACCGAAAGGATAGACCAGGAATACAGCAGATGCAGCAGCAACAGGTGCGCTATAAGCAACCATGATCCAAGGACGCATACCAAGACGATAAGAGAGTTCCCACTCACGTCCCATGTAGCAGTAGATGCCGATGAGGAAGTGGAAGACAACGAGTTGGAAAGGACCACCGTTGTAAAGCCACTCATCTAGGGAAGATGCTTCCCAGATGGGATAAAAGTGCAGTCCAATAGCATTGGACGAAGGAACAACAGCACCGGAGATGATATTGTTTCCGTACATTAGAGAACCAGCAACTGGTTCACGAATCCCGTCGCTTACACCTAACAAACAACCATATCTTTTGACTTAGGTTGCTTCTGTTGACGAATTTGATTTGCTCGTTTTGCGTTTTCTACTCTTCCACCGTTTTCTACCCACTCTTTCCAAGTTTGTAGATGAGAAATACATTCTTTTATCCTCTCTCCTCGTCTTACTCCCATATAAGGAAGTATTTGTTGTAGAATGGATAAAACTTTTTCTTTTTCTCCGATGTGAAGTGTATAAACTTGCTTTCCTTTTACAGTTTTTCTTGATGGTGAGAAGTATGATTTATCTAAAAGTTTACTCAACCTTTGGATAATATCTTCATCTACCATAGAAATTTTAATAAAAGGTGCTGGTGGTGTATTAGAAACTTCGTAACGGTCTTTGGAACGATTGTCTATTCCAAAGTATCCTTCACCTTCTAATAAACCAGCAATCCAAGCAACATCAGTTTCAGTTAAGTCTAACATTTTAATCTTGCGTCTTCTGTATTATTTATACAGCATTAGCAAGAAAAAGACAACAGTAGATGTGTGGACTATATCTTCACCCTTCATAGAAGGGGCTGGGCACTTAAACCTGTTATTAAGGGGACTAAACCCCTCAGGTAGTCTCTGAACCTTCCTCAAGTGTACTTGAGGCTTGGCTGCTGATTGCCTTTCGGTTTCCAGCAATTCACCCAGTTTCGTCAATACTCTTACGAGTAAGGGACACCGATTAGTTAATGTCTACGGGAGGAGCACCGATAAATGCGATGATGAAACAAGTAGCAGCAGCAAGCAGCGTTGGAATCATCAGAACACCGAACCAACCAACATAAAGACGGTTATCGGTTGAAGTTACCCACTGGCAGAATTGTTCCCAGAGGTTTTCGCCAGAACGGCGTGAAGCGATTGAAGCAGTCATTTGTTTAAAAGAGTAGTAAGACCATCAGGGAAATGGTGGCGATTACTATTCCCCCGCCACCCTCAGGCGGGGTATGAGAGACGTAATTTATACACCCATAGGTCTCGGTTAGCGGGTGTTTAACAACGTTAAGAATTATGAGAATTCTGTAACATTTGTTTACCTATTTATCATAACACGACCGATCAGACCCGTCAAGCCCCCCTTTGCTAAATACTTGTAGTGTTTATCACAATATAAGAAAATGAAAAGACTTCTATTAGCCTTTTCGTTATTCTTCACAATCCCAGTTAATGCTGCTGAAATCACATCAAGAATCACTGACTCTGTACAATTGAAAGTTGATGGTGCCGCAGTTCAATCAACCCGAATTGGTGCTTCTTATTCAGCATCAGGAACCAACATCCAATCCACATCCTTTGGTGGTGTAGGTGGTGCTGGAACCTATGATATCAATACTCCAGGTCAAGCATTTAGTTTCTCAGAAAGTTTTAATGCTGCTGATACTCCAGTAACAACTCAAACAGTTACTAATGGTGTTATTGGTTCTCCAAATCTTTATGGAGATAGTGTAACTCAAGTTGGTGGTGAAAAAGGAACTCTTGCAGGAACCTTATCCCCAACTGGTGTTCCTACGGTTACTGCTGGTGGTGCAGGAACTACCGCAACTGCACAACGTAGTATTGAGTTGAGCGTATTCAAATGAAGCATATCCTAGCAGGTTTATTCCTGCTAGGGTTTTCTTACCCTGCCCTAGCAGAATCCGTTGTACCTAATTTCACCAGAGGCACAATCAATGCAACTACAGAATCAACTACAAGAGTTATAGAAACAATTCGCCAAGTTGAATATACAACTGGCACATCATATACTGTGACTGGAACTAATATTAACATTCCTGGCACTCCTCAACAGGGAGCAAACTACAGTATTATGACTCAAGGTGCTCCATTCCAGTTCAGTGAAACCTATCTCGGGCCTGGAGTGGCTAAAGAAACATGGATAGATCGCACTACAGAAACTCAATCAACCACTACATCAATCTCTGTCTTTACACAATAATTTTAACTGGAACTGCATTCGCACAAAGCACTCCAGCACCAAGTAATACGAATATTGCAGGACCTTCAGCATCTGCTACTGGTAATGTAACTAATCAAGCAGTTCAGGTTCTTCAAGGTCCATATGCAGTAAATACTTATGGTGGAGGAGTCAGTTGCCAAGGAGCAACATTTTCAGTTTCTCCATTTTTAATGCACAGTGGCAATAATAGTGATGATCCAGAAAGTTTTGCTTCCCGCAATGGTAACTGGGGAATTTCTGCTGGTCTTAATATTCCATTAGATGGAAATTTAATGGAATTATGCAAGAAAAGAGCGGCAACTGAAATTGCCAGACAGCAAGTAGAAACTGATAAGGCAAGATTGGATTTTGAACTCGTAAGATTATTAAAATGCGGTGAAGCATATAAGAATGGAGTAATGTTCCATCCAGAAAGTCCTTACTACAAAGTTTGTGCAGATGTTGTTGTGAAATATCCACGAGTTGAGGACGTAGTAAATGGAACCAATAAAACCAATTGATACTTCTAGTTTAAGACCTATAATCGGAACTAATCCGATTAATGTTCCAAATTCAAACATCAATAAAATTGCTGGTCCCTCTGTAATTTCCATCATAGAGAAACCAGCAATTCGTGATGTTGATGCGCCAGTTGTTCGTGGGTTAGAAGTACCTATTATAGATGCTCCAAATACTACGATTAAATATCCAGTTATTAATGTTCCGACTCAAGCAGAGTTTGATGCTGCAGTAAAAGCAGAAAGAGAAAAACAAAAACAGGAAGAAAAACCAAAAGAAAGAGGATTACCAGATACTGCCCCTCCCCCTCAACTGCCTCAGATTTTCCAAACCCCTCCCCCTCAAACTCCAACACCAATCGCAGAAATACCTGCAGACAAACCTACTACTCCAACCTTTACTATAAATGGAATCGATATTAATTTACCTGATCCTTCTCTTGTTGCTACGGCTGGTGCTGTTGCAGTAGTCACAACTGCTGCAACGATAGCATCTACAACTGTTCTAAATGCTCTGAAGAATGCTGCGGAACCCCTTATAAAAGAAGCAACAAAGAATAAGTTTAAAATTAAAATTAAACAAGTTAAACCAGTTCTACATTATGTCCTAGCAGAAGGTGGACATGTAGATGTTTTTGAATACTCTGCAGAAGGAACTCGTTTAGTAGAACAAGTATCCAATGTAGAACAATACATTCGTGACCAAGTTGAAATCAATGCTCTCTATGAAATTGATAACAAAATCATTATTGATGATGTAATAAAAGATAAGTTCACAAAAGAAGGCAAAGAAAGATTTAAGTCTCTCTTTGCCCCTGCTAAAAAAATTGCTAAGAAATTATCTGCTAAGTTCTCAATCTGAAGTAAATTTCGAAATAATCCACACAACAATTATTGCTGGCAATTGAACTAAAATATTATAAAGAATTTCTAGAAAGATATTATCTTTCTCTTCTTTACGCTTATCCTTTGCTGGTGCCGTGGTCATTGTGTAACACCTTAAACAAATCTTTACTATTTAACAAAGAAACATCAAATTGTAAAGATTTTTTGCTACCTTTTCGTGCTGGTCTCCTAACAAAACGAAATACTTCTGGTGGCTGTCTCTTAGGAATAGGTCTTCTATTCTCAAGCATTATGCCATCATTTGTTAATAATCTTAAAACTATTAATATATCTAAGACAATGAGTTTCATTTTTTATTCTTTAACTTAAAAGCAGCATCACCAAGAAAAGAACCCACTGCAAGAATAAGAACTTTAGAATAGGCATCACGACTTGTACTTTCAAGTTCTACCTGTCCTTCTGTTCTAATTGCAACAGACTCAACAGCAGAAATCATCAATGCAGCCCAGATAATTAAAAATAATCTAACAATATTAAAGTAAATCACTTTTTCCTTTTTGCTAGAAGTTCATCAAAGTTCTTTTTCTTTGTCCCACCATCATAATTCCAAGCATACCCTTCAGCAATCATCTGATTATTCAGAGAAGTTTCTTCACCATTGATAAACAAGTGCCCAATGATTCTTCCATATTTCTCCGTGGAATCTGGAAGTTCTGTTTTAATTAGAATGTTTTTAGCACCTTCACAGCGATGCTTTAACCATTCTTTTGATTCGATTCCATATTTCTTTTCGTTCGCATCTGCTGTGCGTGATTCAGGAGTGTCAACGCCAGCAAGGCGAATCCGTTTAGTAAGAGATATATCGAACCCCAAATCAATATCAGCGTCAATAGTGTCCCCATCGACTACTTTATGGATTGAGCGAATACGATATATGTATGGGTCTTGATTTGACATTAGAAAGGAAACTTAATACTCCCAGTATTTAGTTTAGGGATAGGTAGTTTCTCAAATGCTTTGGTAACTTGCTTCTCTACAACAGCACCAACAAATGCTTCTGGATTATCTAAGATTTTCTGTGCCTTTTGGTAAGTGAGGTATGCTCCCACACCAATCGCAGCACTAATGCTCAGACTTGTGATTGATAAAATCAGACTTAAATGCTTCATCTTTCATCTCCTCGTTTGCTAACTTTAATATGTAGTAAATAACATACACTGTAAAGATAAGACCTAATCCCAATATTATTACAACTCCCCAGGGAAACTGATCCATCAATACTTACCTTCCGTACAATACTCTACTTTTTTATTTGGATAGTATGGATACTTTCCTTCCTGTGGTTTCATATATCCACAACCAATTAACCAATCCATGGTCATTGGTGTTGGGCGAATTTGATCCCATAAAGGACCTTGGACACACATCTCAAGATGTCTTGCAGTTTGATTTAACTGCTCCTCTGCCCAGTTTGCATCTGCCTCCCAAGGAATAGCACGACTTTGCATCATTGACTCATAAGTTAATCTAGTCTGTTTCATTATCCAAGCAGGAATTTCACTATCTTGATGAACTTGTGCCATGAAAGATGTTTTCAATCCACCACCCATACAATCCTGAACAACATGCCAACCTTCATGACGAAGTGTTCCAAGAAACTCTCTAGGATCTTTAAGTAAAGTTTCATTAATAAAGAAACGATTATAGTTTGGTTTATATAACCCTACTGTTCTTGGAGTAAAATATCTCTCTGGAGCAACATAAACAGGGACTTCAAGTTTATTGAGAGCAGTTACGATCATTATAATTTCTTCCCTAAATGGGTCAAAGTCCTGATTTTTTAAAAATTCAGATTCTGCTGATAGTTTTTCAATACCTTCGGTACATTCCAAAAGTATCATACAACCCATTGCCTCTAAACTGTAAGGTCTTACTGTTGGTTGCTTTGATGCAAGTGATGAAGCAATTGCTGGAAGAGTTAAGGTTAAAGATAAACCGATTGCTGTGAGGAATTTTTTCATTCATCCCACCATCCTTCTTGTTTATGAATCCAGACTTTCAAATCTTTTACATACTTTCTCAAGATCTGGGCCTGTTCTTCATGCCAAAAATCACCCGTCTCCATATGAAGACGAGTGTGATTATCTATGGCTTTGAGTATATTGTGGATTGGAGCGTTCCAACACTCCCTCTTTGGAGTGTTCCATTCTCTTGGCATTTGTATTCAACAGTATAAAGTTGTCCTCTATGAATAAAATCAATTTGACATAAATTAGGTCCGATTATAATATTACCAGCAATTAAAATTTCCAGTAACATTACTTTTTCTTACCCCCATTCTTTGCTTTTTTAGCAGTTGCATTACCAGAATTCTGCTTCTTATTATTAGCAGATCCTTTTTTACCTTTGTTAGCAGATTTTGCCATTAGAGATCTCCTCTTGAATAGGGTTTTTCTTCATCGACTTTCGCTTCTAAAGCTTCAACTCTTTCTTCAAGAGAAGTTTCTTCTTTATAACCAGTTTGAACTAATGATTCTTCAACAGTTGTTTTTTCAACTACTGCCTCTACTATTGGTTCTACTACTGCTTCAGAAGCAGTAGTTGGAGGTGTTTCTACAAACTCCTCTCTTTTTGCTTCAGACTTTTTTTCGTCATCATCATCTCCACTTTTCTTCATAGTATTAATTCCAAATGTTGCAGCAGATGCAGTAAATACTGTTGCTATAAATGTTGGGTCCATTTTAGCAAGAGCACCAGCATAACTTGCCGTAAGAAGTGCGGCAGACCAACCCAAAATCGCAATACGAATAATTTGGCTCATACAAGCTTCTCTTTTCTTTTGAGGGTCCATTTTAGTGAGTTTGTAGGGTTAACCTTTTTTCCAAGCTTCACCTTCTGCCTTTCTTCTACGTGCTAAACCTGCTTCTACGTTAGACCCAGGATTGCGGTAGAGATATAAAGCATCTGGAACTAAGTCCCATTCTTTATTCTTCAAGCGTTTAGTAATAGTATTAAAGTTATCACCACCGTAAAAACCAGCGCCAAGATTATAAGCAAAGCTGAGAAGTGCTCCGCGTTTCCCATCTGACATTTCACCCCAATGTGGAATTTTTCGAAGTGCAGGAAGAAACTGATTCTTACATTGAGCAATTAGCAATTCATCTGCCTCAGATTGAGTAATTGAATCACCCATTTGGAATGGTTGTCCACTCTTATCTCTAGTAGATCCCCAACCGATTGTAATTGGAAGTCCTCCACTAAGAGGATCGGGATATGCATTTAAATGACATCCTTCAAACTCCTTGATTAATTTGATACCCATTTGCGGAACATCATCACCACCCACAGGTGCAGGTGAAGAAGATGCTGCAGGAGCAGAAGCAGAACCTGATGTAGATGCTGCTGCAGCATTACCCTTTTTTCCTCTATAAATCTCCGCCCAATCAATATTATCTTCAAGATATTTGACTGGTAAATTATCTTCTAACCACTGAACTGCCTTTACATGATTAGGATTTTTTTCATCATAAAATTTAAAAAAGTTATGAAGATCAATTCTTGCCATTTTTACCTCCAAAGTATTTTAGATAGAGTTCGTTTGCTTCAACATGCTTTCCATTATTTGTAAGTTCTTTGATGACTTTAAGCATCTTTGCTTTAAATCTAGTCGAAGATTCTTCCCCAGCCATCATTACCTCCTGGACACCAACGATGCTTAAGAACTGCTTTGGTGTAAATAGTTTTCTTACCGTTAGTTACAGGACCAGTATAGTTATCATTCAGAGAACCATATGGATCATTTACATAGTATCCTTTACCATCTGGAGTCTTACCGATGACTACACACATATGCCCACCAGTAGGGTTAGATAAAGAACCGCGATGCAGGATACCAATAACAACGGGTTTCCCAGCATCAAGACTCTTATCAATATCAGCAAAAGAAAGATTATAACTGAAGTGTGACTTTACGCCATATCCAGAAAGAACTTTAGTTTGAACTGCGTGATCGGTTGTATCACCAATCGCAAATACTTTTTTAACATATTCATCATCACCTTTAATACTTCCTGGCTTGAGGAAAGCAAGGCACATGGCACACGATGAACTGTTACAAGTTCTATGTGCATCTCTGTAGTTATCTACTTGGTTAAAGTATGGAACTGCTAGAACTTCTGGTGTAGGAGGTTTAGTTCTAAAAATTCCAATCCATTCTGTTTCCGAATCATCAAGAAATTGAGCAGGAAGATTATCTTCCAACCACTGAACCGCTGCCACATGGTTCGCATTACCATCATCATAATATTTGAAAAAATTATGAAGATCTAATGTCATGCCTTTCTCCCGAATGCAACTAAAGTATTTATTAATATGAGTATTCTTCAATCTTATCCAATACCTTATTAAGGTATTGATGTGCTAACCATTTTGGATCATATCCAGATTTATTCATCCATTCATTATCCAAATCCCTTTTCATTTTAAGAACTTCACATTTAATAATTTCTTTAGTCAGTTGACAACGTGGCATAAACATAAAAAAAACTCTGCCCTTTATTTAGAGCAGAGTCAAATATTATGAAGTCTTATAACTAATATTAGTTATAACAACAGGTCTTTAATATTAGTGTTTAAAATATCCCTGGGATTAGTTGCCCAGTGGTGAGATAGGTTCCCACTGCGATTACGAAACCAAGCATTGCGAGACGAGCATTAAGAATCTCTGCTTCGGGAGTAAAACCAAATTTCATTTTTGTTCTCCGTTATAAGGGTGTTTTTGTTTAAGTTCTGGGTTTGGATTGCAAACCATTTTTTCTTTGATAGGTTTAATTACAATAAACTTATCATTTTTAAGGGTGCCTGCGATTTTGACTTCTAGTTCTACATCTCGATCCCAAGCACCAGACTCTACAAGTTCTTGAAGGGCAAAGTTAAATTGCCCTAACATATTAGAACTCACAGGTTTTCTTCCTGTTCAGTCAAGATGACACAATCGCTGGTAGGATATGCCACACAAGTTAGCACCCAACCTTCGGCAATTTGATCATCATCAAGGAACGATTGCTCCTCATTATCAACAGTGCCACTAATCAGTTTACCAGCACAAGCAGAGCAAGCACCAGCACGACAGGATGAAGGAAGGTCTACACCTGCTTCTTCAGCGGCTTCAAGAATATATTGATCATCAGGGCACTCAATAGTAGTTTCAGTGCCATCAAGAGATTGGAGGGTAACGTTATAGGTTGCCATTAGTAAGTTTCACAAAGTTTTTCTACAGATGCTGCCAACAATACGAAGAAGGCAACGGAAGTCATTGTAAACAAAAGCGAAGTCATTGTCAAGCCCTCAGTCAGAAGATGCCGAAGAAGAGTTTGCCAGTGCTAATATAAGAAATAGCGCCAGCAATAATACCGACCATTGCCCAGCGCCCATTGTACATCTCCGTCATTTGCATAGGAGTCAAAAGACCTTTGCGATTGTATTCTTGGTAAACCATTTCAGGTTCTTTGGCCCACATATTCTGTTGACCAAGTTCATTTGTCGTTACAGTCATCGTAGTTTTGTAAAGAACTGTTACAGAATTATATAGCAAAAATAAAGGGGTGTCAAGCACCCCTTGTTACGGTTCTCACACATTATAAGTATAAATGCTTACTATTTTTCATCATAACCTGGTGGAAGGGTTCCATAATATGGATTATAATCAAATATTTTATTCCAATCTTCTACATTGGTTGCATCAACTTTCCAAAAATTCCATAAACTTTCATAGGTATTTTTATGAAATGTATCAATATGATCAGTATGAATAGAAGATCCCAATTCAATCTTATAAAGGAACAAAGGAATTGCAAAAGTATTTCCAGAATTATAAATTAAATCATCAGCAACTGCTCTTGGTTTAACACCATTATCAATTTTATATTTGTCACCGCGAACATGAAGATTGATTAATTTTTGTGCATGATGACGTGTAATTAAGTAACAAGCAGTAGAAAAGTCATTCACAAATCTTCTATGTAGAGATGCATGAACAGGAGTTGTACTAATAATTGCAAGTTGAACTACATCATAAGCATAAGGAATTTTAGAGTAAAAATCTTTCCAAGTAAAAGGCCAATATTGAACTGTACTTAAATCGCAATCATCTTCCATGATCAATGCACATGGATAATCAGTATTTTCTAAAAAATATCGAATTGCTTTTAAGTGTGATGTAGTGCATCCAACTTCACCAGATGACATCATATCAGGATAACGACCTTTTAAAATATCACCAAGATCATTTCCATCTCTACCATCATAAGCAGAAATACGAGTATAATTTTCTATTTCCCAATATTTGAATTGATCTTCCATATATTGTTTTCTTTCTGGTTGATCATCAATATTAATATAAAAAATTGGAGGAAGACCTTTAAGTTTATATACTGCTTTATTTTTGTCCATCATTCTGCAAGAATACTTTCAATCATTTCATTAAAGATTTTTGTTTTTAATGTAAGAGGATCTTCCGAACCCCTCCAATTAGAATGCCAATTAGTAGCAGCCCGATAGTGAAGAAACTTACTATCCAAATGCAATTCAAAATCATATCCCCGCGTCACCTCTTCATTTTGCAGATCAATTTCGTTAAAGTGTGTTGGATAAACTGGACATTCTTCATCAGTTTTTTTCATCTCAATATTATTTTCTTTAAAATAATAATAAGTATATCCACCAACATCAGTTATTTCGCCGTCAACAATACCATCAGAAAAATCAATATTCAAATCTTTCATCTGAAGCATATTAAAAAACATGATGCCGTTCCACATGTAAGACACCTTTCCGCGTTTTTGAGGAAGACCTGCAATAATTGCATCGCTCATGTAGTTTTCAACATCAAACTCATCAATAAGAAATAAATCTGAGTCACAGAAAAATACAATGTCGTTCTTATGATTTTCTTTGATAATATTATCATAAGTCCATTGAACTGTATCAGCACATGCTTGTGCAGGATTCAATCGAACTGTTCTTTCAGGTTTTTTGTAATACTTAATATTTCTCAGTTCACATATTTCTTTAAACTGAGATGAAATGTTTTCATCAATCGAATCATCAACAACATGAAACTGATAATCATTCTTCAAAAATTTTTTAAAAAGTATATCTTGAAGAGAAACAAAATCTGGACGATTAACAACAGAAGTAAAAATATGAATCATAATTGTGTAGCAAGCCAGTTTTCAAGTTTCATAGTCGGATTCCAACCAAAAGTTTTTTTCATTTTTTGATTATTTGCAAGACTCAATCTAGTCTCACCTGGACGAGGTACAATATTTACAGTTTCATGATCAAACATTTTTACAATTTGATTGATGGAATAATTATTTCCTGTACCAACATTGTAAACTTGACCAAATGCATCAGAATCTACATTAGAAATTGCTGCCATAATATTTGCGCTCACAACGTCCCCAACATAAGTAAAGTCACGACGTTGGTTTCCATCACCAACAATCGTCAGAGGTTCTCCTGCTGCTCTCTGACGAAGGAAAATGCCAATCACGGGAGCATACTGCCCACGTAAGGGTTGACGTTCTCCATATACATTAAAATACCTAAAAGCAATAGTTGGAAGACCATATAACTCCGTATACATCTTACAAAGTTTTTCGCCACTAACTTTAGAAACAGAGTAAGGATTTAAACAATCATCTGGTTGTGTTTCAACATTAGCAGGTTCGTTTCTACCATAAGCAGAAGAGGTAGATGAATACATTACACGCTTCACACCTGCTTCCCTAGAACACTGGAGAACAGTACAAGTTCCAACAGAATTAATACTCACTGCTTCAATAGGGTTTTGAATTGCAGGTTGAATACGTGCTTCTGCTGCAAGATGAAATACATAATCAACTCCATCATAAAGTGGACGTGTGTTTTGATAATCACGAATATCATACTTATAGTTTTGCGCTTTATCATTCCAATAAAACTGATCGTGGGCATCAGAAAATTCGTTATCAATCACAACAACCTCATGACCAAGTTCAAGAAGACGATCTACAAGGTTTGATCCAATAAATCCGGCACCGCCAGTAACTAGTGATTTTGTCATACTATTCTCTCAGGTAAAAAATAATTTTTATTGTAACTAAAACATTCTTCAGTGGGATAACTTGTGAGTGGGTTCACAGTTCCATGATATCCACTTGTTTGATAGAAAAATGGATCATCAAAAGTATAGACATTGAACCAACGCTGAATTTCAGCAAATCCAATATCTTGGTAATCCTCTATTATATATCCAGCATGATAACACACTCTCTGACACATTCTAACATATTCATTAGTTAGATACAAGATAGAGTGTCCACTAAGCATATTATATACTCGGTAAAGATCATTTTTAACACATTCATACTGAACATAAGGACCAGAATGACTATTCATTCTACCCCAAGATGAAATACCAAGATAAACTGCATCAGCATCATCAGGAACTTCAATTTCTGAACGAAAGTTTTTAATCATACAATCATCTTCAAAAAGAACAAATGGAGGATCAATCTCACAAAGTCCTTTATGGTGAGCAGAAGAACATCCCGCCACAGAATTATCCGGACGAGGAATACCTTCAACACGAATAATAGTTTTAAATCCACATTCTTTTAGAATGTTTTGCATATTTTGATTTTTTTCAACATGCTGCTCAAGGTTCATATAAACAGCAGGAATTTCTCTAAGATCTAATTTCATTATGATTTTTATCTAACGCTAAAATTTTTGGTTGATAATATTGACTTACCACCCAACTATTTGGACTTTTTAAAGCTGCTTCTGGATAACAATAAGAGGGATCCAGTTCTAAAGTTGGTGGATTATCGATCAAATATCTATTAAGATGACTTTCATCGTGCCATAAAGCAATAATATTGTTCTCCAAATCTTTAGTTACTCTATCGGAAATTATTTGGGACATTTTGAGAAAATGTTCTGTTCTTCCTCCATTAAACCCACCAGCATAATAGGTTTTACCTTCTCCAATAGGAATATATGCTAATGATTTTGGATTTCTTTCATACGATGCATTGTCTGGACCATAAAAAGATTGAGATGGATGACGAGTAGCAACTAAGTCTCCAAGAACCTCATCACCAACCTTATCAACCAGACCCATATCTACATCAAAATAGTAGCAATAATCAAACTGGGAGATAAACTCTTTTTCTTTTATAAAGTAGTTGTATCTCTTAAGAGTAGGCATTGGCCAAGGTTCGTGGTCAATCTGACAAACTCTTACATTATCAGATGCTTCAACCTCATGATCTGTGAAGAGAAGACACTCAATTTCGTGTCCATTGAGAAAGTTCTCTTCAATATTATCAAGAAGTCTTTCAACAAATTGAATATACTTATTTGTTGCAATAGTCAGAATACAAATTTTCATTTCTTTTTAATATAAAGTGCATCACCCCATTTATACCAAGTCTCAGGCCAATATGTTTCCACTCGTTCAAATCCATAATCAGATAGATATTCGTCAATATCATCAATCATGGCATTATTTTCATACATCTCTCCCCGATTAACTTCACAGTAAACATAATCAATATTCTTCAATGTTTCCTTTCCACCTTTCAATACTTCCAACTCATATCCTTGGACATCCATATTGATAAAGTTAGCATCTCCCAAATCATAATCATCCAGGACCGAAACTTCAACTTCCTCAGTACCATCAAACGTTACATCTGGATGATGTTCCAGGTGTTCTTTTGGTTTTAAAATAGAACTACTCTGTGCCTCATTGCTACTGAGATACATTGTAGCGGTTCCTTTTTGACTACCAAGAGCAACTTGATATCCCTGAATATTTGCATTTACATTTTGAAGCCTTTTTGCAAGAACTTCAAAATTCTTAGACAATGGTTCAAAGACTGTAATTTTTTGAATCCCATTATCTACATATTCATGAATTTCCTCACCATAATGAGCACCAATATGAACAACACCTTTGATGTTCATATTGTATTTTCTTCGTAAATTTGTAAAACTGATCAACATATCATTTTAGCAATTGTGTTAAGACAACCATCCCAGGTCAAATGTTTTTCGTACATCTCTTGTCCATAATCAATCATATTCTGATACTCACCACTTTCCAATAAAGTATCTACCTTTTCTGGAATAGTTTCAATTTCATCACCTTTAATTAATAGACACATTTTATCCCACTCAATATAATCTGTAAAGGGGAGCCAAAACTCATCACTAATATAAATGGGAACGCATTGCATTTGAATTGCCTCATACATTCTGAATGAAGCAGGTCCAAATCCTCTTGGAGAAAGTGCAAATACTGAGTTATATAGAACATCACGAAAGATCTCAGTTCTGTTATGATCAAGATTAACAGCAAACTTATATCCAGGCAAATGTGCCAAAACTTGATTCATTTTAACTCTAAGTTGATGAGTATCTCTTCCAGCGTACCCAACTTTATATTCTCTCACTCCTTTGGGAACTCCACCATGAGGATCACATAGAAGAGGAATAGGTTCATAGACAGAGTTTTTCCCAAGAGGAGAACTGAAATCACCAGAAGAAGCAAAGATTCTACAATTATCAATGGGAACTAGTGTCCCCCCATCATATTGGACAACTGTAAAAAACTTTTCATCAGGATGTTTTTCAATTAGTTGATTACAAAAATCAATCAGTGGTTGAGTATTTTGACCATACTCACCACCAGGATTAATATGCCAAGAAGTCCACTGAATTGGAATGTAAATATAATCCGATTCTAGTTCTTGTTTTGTTTTAAAGAATGAATATGTCCTCTCTTCAATCATAGGACTATATCCTTGATGAGGAGGATATTGAACAGGCATTTCAGGTAGAAATTCCTGTGGTACATCAGCGATTCGAATCATAACTGTGTGATTAAATTTTTGTGATAATTTAAAGAGTCTGCATTCTTATTACCAACAGAATGCGAATAACTATTACTTCTTAGTCTGTGATTATACCACAGACTATCCACAACTTCAATAGTGTTCCCTTTTTTTAACCAATTATAACAAAATACAATTGCATCTGCTTCAAAATATGGATATTCTGGATTATTATATACATCCATCATAGATTCAATATAATCATCTCTATGAATAAAAAAGTTTCCAGTATTAATTAACCACTCAAACTCCCCAATATTTAATTGCAATAACATTTTTGCTTTATCAACATCAACGACTCCAAAATCATACTTAACAACCTTACCATTTAATGTGGGATCCAATCCACTATCAACTAAATGAAGTTGAGATGGGGAATAATATCTACCTCTTTGAGGTTTGATGTTTTTAACAACATCCAAAGAATTATCAAAAAAATAGTTGTCACTATCTAAAAGGTAAACCCATTCATTTGTGGATTTGGAAACTGCAAGATATTTGTTTTTAAACGCACCAAGATTTTTTTCATTTCTATAAATCTTTACTTTTGGATGATCAGAATCTATTTGATATTCCGAACAATCATCATGAATAATAATTTCGGAAACAAAATCAGAATCAAGTAATAATTCTAATGATTGCTCAAGATAATCTTGAGTATTATAAAAAGGTATTGCTACAGTAATCATACTAAGTCTATAATACGTTGATGATAATATTGTGCGGAATAATCTGAGTTACTACCACAAGAATTCCAATAACTATCACTTCTAAGTCTATGATAATATTCCATTCCAGGAACAACTTTATAAAATCCACCCCTACTCATCCAATAATATGAAAACGCAATACTACAAGCATATACAGGTTCATCTACATTTACATATCCATCTCTTAACCTTTCAAGATACTTTTCTCTATTAAACACAAAGTTTCCAGTATTTAAAAACCAATCAATATATTTTGTTCTTTTGAGAAGAGCATCTTGTGCTTCATCCATTCCAATTTTTTCATATTTAAAGTCGTAGGTAACTTGATTTGTGTATCCATCATTTTTATTATACAAAAGTAATGTTTGTGGAATATAGCAAAAATCAGAATCTAGATTTTTAATATCCTCAATAACATTCAAAGTTTTTTTAGTTGGATGATTATCACTATCCAGAAGATAAACCCATTCACAAGATGAATTCTGAACGGCAGTATACTTATTCCTAAATCCACCAAGATTTACTTCATTTCTGAATAACTTGATTTTAGGTGTATTCAGATTGTTTACTATTTGATTTAGTTTGTTCCACTCATCTTCCGAAGAGCAGTCATCATTTACTACAATTTCTTCTACGAAATCATTAGTTAATGCATATTCAACTGCCTCCATAAAATATTGAGAGGTATTATAAAATGGAATTGCAAGCGTAATTTTTTTCATCGGTTTAACAAATATTCAACAAATTCAGACGAAGATATCACCATATTATCATAATAATCCATTTTAGTTACGTTAGTATACCTATCAAAGGAAATACCAAGCACTCTACAAATATCAATATATTGGTCACAATATTGATGTGGATTTGGTGGATATATTTCTATAATTTTAGTATCAGAATCAGCAAATAGAGAAAAGATAAGACCCCCACTTTGAGGTGCTACAACATAATCTGCTTTATTAAATATCCGAATCTTTTGAGATACTGTATAATCTTCAAAATTAATTGCCTTAAATCCTAAGGTTTCTAAATCTTCAACCAATTCATCCTCATTTAAAATTTGTCTACGCTTTACATTATTATCTTCTCTATTACCCTCACACAAATGAGATTTATTTCTACGAATGTAAATCTTTCCATAATCTGAAGCATCAAACTCTTCTACATGAGATAAAAATAATTCTCTCAAAAATGAATAAACTGTTGGATCTACATGAAATCTACCACTATTATTTGTAATATCAGTTGGTTTGATTGATGGTATGAGAGTAAACTCACCATCGTTAGGAACAACATTGATAACATCACTCAAAATATCAAATGTTTCTTTTTGGTATGATGTATAATCGTTTCTATCAAAACAAACATCAATTTTAGATGAAAGGTCTACTTGCTTTAATGCACCAATCATATAAACAAACCAGTGGTAAATAAAAGTCTTGCCAGCTTCTTCTATCTTATATTTCATTTCCAAATAAAATTCCAGTTATCTAGTTGAGGATATTTTAACATATTTAAAAACTTATTATTACAATCTTGACCATCACACTTACGATGAGGTTCTTTTCTTGCATATGTGTGTAAATTGATATTCACACTTTTCATTGCACCAATGTTCTGCATATGATATACAAAAAGAGATATTGAATTCTCAATTAAATGAGTATCATTAGCATTCTCAATAATTTTTAAAATATTCAAAAAGTCATCAGTTAATCTATGTAAATTTATAATATTATCTGTTTTAACATATTTCCTATTAATAGTATTGTCTTCCATCTCACAAATCACACTATATTCATCAGGTAAATTTAATGAAGTATAAAGTTTTTCCTCCTCCTCAGAATCTCTCTGATAATTAAACTTCGAGATTCTGAGTTCGGGAGATATTCCTAGATTAGAGTAAAAAGCAGATGCATTATCATTTACAGAATATTCTTCATTATGATATTTGTTTCTTCTACAATAATAAACTCCATCATTTCCTGGACTTGAATAATCTTCGTTGACTCGGGCATCAACTACATCACATTTAGATCCATACTCAATCACACCTTCCATAGGAATAATTTTAAGATTATCCCTAAACAAAGATTGAGTAAACGGAACTATAACTGGTGTATCATGAACTAGATAAACTTCATCATAAAATTCAGACAAATATCTAATCATTCCATTTGAAGAAATCCAATCACCAAAAGCATCATAAATTTGAAATACTAATGTTCTCATACAAATGCAGGATAATCAGTACATATACCAAATGGTTGCTCACCAATTGATATAAATGATTCAACTTCTTCCTTATCAATGAGGGGAATGATTGTATTACTATCAATTTTCATTGAAAGATCATGCAACCAAATCTTTCCAGTTGATGTATAAGTGAATGGATCTTCAGTATGACAAAAAGAATGATATGACCAACATTCCTTTGCTGCTTCAAGATTTTTACAATGCAACCATAGATAATGTCTGCGCTTATCTAACCAATTATGATCAACTTTATATTGTGGTTCATCATGTCCCAACCAAAGTTCTCCGTTTATTGATCTAATATCAATTTCTACGTGATATCCATTTCCAATAGCACAGTCAATATAACTTGGTCGATTTTCTTTATCAGGAACTGACCCACGAATGTTACCACGATGGGAAATAATAATCATAGTTCTTCAATCCTCAATGACTTATCTTCAATAAACAAATCATAGAATGGTTTATCTACTCGCAACTCATGGTACTTAGCACCCCATTCTGCAAGTTGTCTTGCAGTAAGTTCAGTCCAATCAATTTGCTTACGACTACCACGAGCAGTCCAATAAACTATTGTATGACCTTCATCATAAAGTTTATTAATTTTTTCTACATTCTCTTGAATAGGTTTTGCTTTTGAATAATCGTGAGTGGTTCCAAAGTCAACAGAAGTTTCCCGATGACAAATGGTTTCATCAATATCAACATAAATGACTTTCATTGATACATATTTCTCCTGTAATTTTCGTTCGGACAAGTATCAACATCAGCAACTTCTTGTTGAGTCAAGAATTTAATTCCACCCAAAAGTTTTGCTCCAATAAAAATATCGGCAGACTTTTCGCACATTAGAGTAGAAGCTGCACAATCTTTTTTAGATGCAGATGCTGAAATTATACCATGATTTTGTAAGAGAATCAACTTAGGAAAATATCCTTCATCATCCACAAACTTTGAGACATGCTTATCAACCAACTTTAAAATTGCTTCACCAGGAGGAGCATAAGGAACAACGCAAGACTTAATTCCATTTCTTACAATTTGATCTGGAAACCAACGATATTCTGCAAAATCATAAAGAACAGTTGGTTCAGAGCAGAGAATTTTTGTAGTGTGTGGTGGATGTGTATGAGCAATGAAATTAATCTCCGGAAATGTTTTCATGATCCAAGCATGAAAAGAAGTTTCAATACTTGGTTTCTTATGAGACAGTTCTATCTGTGCTCCATTTGTATTGCATAAAGTCAGGTCTTCTTCTGATAATATATGAAGACTTGTTCCACTTGCTTTAATAAAAAATGTATTTTCATCTACTCTTACTGATATATTACCTTCACCACAAATAGTGTAGTCACTAATTTCTCTTGCTAGTTCTAGTATTTCAGACATCTTTAAGGAATAATGCTAGTTTATTTAGATTTACTCTCCAAGGAGAGTTTAGACCGCCAGATATAGAAAGAGCACCATCACTTTCTACACTTTCTTCTACTTTCTCTACAAACTCAGTATCATTGAAGTGGTGAAGTTGGGTGTGTGCCATTGAATATTCAAAGCGAGTATTGACATCAAAGAACAAAGGACTATTAATAGAAATAACTTTTGTTTCTGGTGGTGAGAAGATTACATTACACATACCACCACCAATTGGTCCAGCAACATACTTAGCAGAGTTGAATAAACCAATCTTCTCTTTCATTGTCATATTTTCACAGAAGACTTCTTCATATCCATGAGACTTGAACAGTTCTGCCACTTCATCCTCATTCACACAACGACGACGCTCAGTATAGTTGGTTCCAATATTTTCTAGATTATTGTGCAACCAAGTGCGCCGTGAAATATAAATCTTCTCTGGACCCTGATATTCACCCTTCATACGATTGATAATATCAAATACACCAGAATGTGGTGGAGTATTTGAAAGACCATTATGGGTCAATGAAGACCCCACTACAACAGTATTATAAAGAGTGTCTGGGTTTAGAAATACAATATCTTTTCTTCTAATACCAAGAAGTTCTAACGATTCCCAAACAAAAGGATAAAGATCATCTTTACCCTCTGGTGGGCTTACAAGGAGTTTAAGATCTGGATGAATCTCTTTCTCATTGAAGTAAGAGTAGAGATAAGGCAACGTATCGTAAATAAAATGATAGTAGTTCGCCATATTATACACAAAGTAAAATACAGGAACTGAACAGAAATTCTTAAAATGAAAAGGAAGTTCTACTTGATACTCCATCGTTTCTTCATAGACAGTTCCTCTACCCAAAGACATAAACATTTCTTTGGTTGGAAGAGTTAGTCTCTGAGTTTGATGTGAATAGATTAGTGGTTGAGGATAATACTTTGATAATCCAGTAAATTGACAGGAGAAAAAGTATGCTACCTCAATATTTCTACCATTTTCATCCCTTTCTTTTATAAGTCTTGTTCTTTCGGAATTCCAATAATTAATTTGCATTATATTTAAATGTACATATTTCATAATCATATTCAAGATTTATAATATCACAAGTAAAAAAATCAAAATTTAAATTATATTTTTCACATATTTCTTTATGTGCCTTACCTTCACCACATTCATATTCACCAACATTTTTAGAACGATGACCTCCCCAATCATCATAAATGACTAAAGTACCATCAACCAAAAGGTTATTATAAACAATCCATTCTAATATTTGAATAGTTGATGTGTAAATATCACAATCTATATGTATTATTCCTATTTGATTTTTCCTTATTTCTTCTAATGTATTTTGATTCAAAGTATCTTGAAACCACCCATCAATAATCATTGTAAATGGAAGTTTATTTTTAACAATATTAGGATCAGTAGAAAAAACTCCAGGATACCAATAGTCTGGGTTATTATTATCAAATTTTTCTTCAGGTAATCCTAAAAATGAATCAAAACCATAAAATTTTTTTTCAATATTAAATTGATCATATAACTCAGAAAACATAGAAAGAGAATTCCCATTCCAAACTCCAAATTCTAATAAAGATTTTCCTTGCAAAAATTCTTCATTATTTTCAATAATAAATCTTTTATTATCAATTAAAGACCTTGGTGTTCTTGGTAATGGAACTTTAAAATCAATCATAATTTTGAAAAATAATCATCTCGATATTTATAAGGATGCCATTCAACTTTATTAAAAAATCTTTGCCAATACTGATAAGTCTTTAAATCATTTGGAGTTCCCCAACAAATATAATTGTCTATCTCAAAGTTCTTTACTTTATATCCTAAACTTATTGCTTCATTAAGCATACTATCTACATAAAACTCACCATTAGTTCTGTTATCATTATCATATAGAGATTTTAAAGAACGGAAAAAGATTTCCCTTGAACGAAAAAACATAGTTCCAGTAATGGCAAACTCTTTTACAGGATCAGTTCCAGTAAATTTTTTAACATCGACACGACTTACATTCCCATCCTCATCACATTTAACCCAAGAATATGCTTCTGGTTGCAAATGACTCGTATAGTTATTTCTATAAGTCCATACTATTATATCATTTTCTTCATCCTTTACCAAATCTAAAAACTTATCAGCATCATAGAATACACCATTATCACAAGCTGAAATTAAAATAGAAGAATCTGGATCAATCACATTGACGATTCTTTCTGTTGTGCAAGCCTGACCTTCAAGAACTTCATCAATCCAAACCGTATTTTGACCAGGTGATTGATGACCTTTCAGACAGGCATAAATGACATCATCAGTTTTTGGCAAACAGCGAACTGCCTGATCTACCATATTTTTACCATTGACTTGAATGAATGGTTTTGGTTCAGTATATCCTTCCTTTGAGAATCTACTACCAGCACCTGCCATTGGGAGAGCAAGAGTGCAGTTCTCTAAACGTACTTTCTTTTGCCCTTCTAATGCTTTACGATAGTAATTTGACCAACTATTGTAGATATCAAGATCAAAAGGAGTTCCCCATTGTAGCATGTAAGGAACTTCATAAACAAGACTTGTTAGATCATCACGAACAAGTAGGTTATAAATTAGACTTACATAATACTCACCATTGATGTTAATATCTTCATCCATCAACTGTTTAAAGTATTTCTTTATATAACTACCTTTCCTGAAATAATAGTTTCCAGAAGAAGCAAACTCAGACATCTTATCATCTGTAAATGGTTGCTTCTCACGAACTTCTAAAATCTTATTGTTTCCATCAGTGCGACAGAACGCATAATTATCACTACCAAGCATATGAGGATGGAATCCAGTATAACAAATTACACACCCATCACACTCAGTTGCATCTATAAATTCTTTGAAGTGTCTATAATCCCAATAGATTGAGAAGTCGCAGTAGTTAACTATAACTTCTTCTTCATCATCAATTAAATGTTCAAACTTAGATACAGAAAATACTGGACCTTTCTTATGTCTTTGAATCGTTACTATTTCCTTTTTATCTACAAGTTTATCTAAAACTTCTACAATATTAGTTTCTTCCCTATGTTTATCATTAATGATGAAGACAAAATTACTATCATCTGGATATAAGTCAACAATATGTTCTATAACTTTTCTTTCATCAATTTCAATTAGATATTTTGGAATATCATATCCAGCAGCAGCAAATCTACTGCTCATACCAGACATTGGAATAATAACTTTCATAAGAAAATATTTTTAGGTATTTATGAATGTCTAGAAGAGTCTAATATGTATGAATTATTAAAATACTTAATCGTCAATAACTTATCATATGCATTCTGTGTTACTGATGGTTCAAAATTACAAGGATATCTACCCTCAAACAATTCTAACATTTCCATACAGAAATTATGAGTTTCTGTATATGCTCCCATAGATTCTTGATTTCCATAAACTATCGCATCAGAAACCCAAGGAACTACCTCACCATATCCAATGGGATTTCTTGTTACAATTGGAGCAGTGTGATTGCACCAAGGAACGACGGAAAATATTTCATATTCTCCACTCTTTTGAACATCGGGTAAACTTGACGTAATAATATCTGACCTATACTTTAAATAAGCATCATATTCAAAAAAATTTTCTTCCGCATATTCGGTTGCCATATCAAATGCCTTTCTATCATTAAAAAACATTGACATTGGATTATAGGGTTTTGGTTCTGGAATATTTGTGTTTATATTAACAAAAATTTCCATAAACCTTTTAGGAAAGGCGTATGGAGAAACATAAAGTCTCTTTAACCAAGGATTTAGATTGATTCTGACCCTATTATAATAATCACAATCAACATCATTGATTGATGCAAAGACATCTACATCATATGATGAATTTTGGAGCAGTGGGAGAAGACAAGTCTCATAACACTTCAATCTTCCAGATATCAATAAAGCAACTCTCATATTACAATCCATTCTGGTAAATATAAATCACTAAGATCTTTAGAAGCGTCTGGTCCAGCAAACCAAATGCTTGGAGCAACTGTTTTTTTACTTTTTGCCAACCAAGAACCCCACCAAGAGAATGAAGAGTTTGCAATGATATGATAAGTGCAAAGAGATTGAAGACAAAGATCAACGCCAGTGCTGTTTCCTTCTGCAAAAATAAAACGATCTCCCTGAAAAACTTCTTGTTCTTTACACCACTCAATTCCATCAGAAAAAATCATAACTGGAATGTCTTCTGGCATATGAGACAATCCTAGAGTATAATACTCTAAGGTTTGTACTGGGTGATGTGGATATTGTAGATAATCTCCCCTACGAAGATGGATTGCAATTACTTCTTTATCACCAAAATTTGATTTAAATGCTTCTTCTGTTGGTTCACGAATTTCATCAACAAAAGTAAATGCATCACGAATTTGTTTTTCAATATGTTTGAAATACTTTTCAGTTTGAAAATAACCATACAAACTAATATTATCTGGGCATTTATCCCAAAGATTTTGATCTAATCCAAAGGTATCTTCCATTATCTTTGGAAAATTAGTTACATACTTAGGGGCATCAGGAATTTTAAAACACTCAAACATTGTAATATCTGAATTTGCACAATTAATGTCCCTGGTTGCTACAACTTCTCTCGGAGGAAGACAGTATTCGTATCCATGTCTCTGAGCAAGACCACGCAATCCAGTATATTGGAACATTTGATTTCCAAGCCTACCCAGATTTCCTAAATCATCATTTGCAAGCATTTTCTTTATACCATTGGTAAGTTTGTTCTATGCCTTTATGAAGACTAATTTTTGGTTCCCATCCAAATGCCTTGATCTTATCCACGTTCAAAACTTTGCGGGGAGTTCCATTTGGTTTCGTTGTGTCCCACTCAATGTCTCCAGGAAAACGAACAACATCAGAAATTATGTGTGCAAGTTCTTTAATTGTTACGTCCTCGCCAGTTCCAACATTAATGTGCTCTGCTCCATCATAGTTCTGCATACAAACATAACATGCCTCTGCCAAATCATCAACGTGTAGAAACTCTCTCATAGCAGAACCATCACCCCAGAGTTTCACAGTACCATGCCAAGGTCCACCCATATCAATTGTATATCCATTCTCCTTCATATAATGAAACTTAGCAATCATCGCAGGGAGAACGTGTGATGTTTTTAGATCAAAGTTGTCATTAGGACCATATAAGTTCGTAGGCATCAGAGAAATGGCGTTAAAACCGTACTGCTGGCGGTATGCCTGACACATCATAATACCAGCAATCTTAGCAATCGCATAGGCATCATTCGTTGGTTCCAAAGCACCAGTCATCAACTGATCTTCAGTAATGGGTTGAGTTGCATACTTAGGGTAAATACAAGATGATCCAAGGAATAGAAGTTTTTTTACACCACAACGATAAGCAGAATCAATAATATTCGTCTGAATACGGAGATTCTCAGTCAGAAAATCTGCCTTATAGTTGCTGTTTGCCATAATGCCCCCAACCTTGGCAGCGGCAACAAAAACATACTCAGGTTCTTCTGAGCAAAAATATCTTTCAGTTTCATCTTGATTTGTAAAGTCAACATCATTACGAGTGCCTTTGATGATATTGTTATAATCTTTGCTCTCAAGATTTCTCACGATTGCAGATCCAACCATTCCGTTGGCACCGCAAACTAATACTCTAGAATCACTGTCCATAAATGCACATATCCTCAACTAATTGTTCAAATGAAATTTTAGGTTCCCAACCTAGTTTTTCTTTTGCCTTCGTAGGATCACCTAATAAGGTCTCTACTTCAGCAGGTCGGAAATATTTAGAACTCACTCTTACAACCTCTTTTTTAGTAAGTTTATTAATGCCAACTTCATTAAGTCCTTCACCTTCCCAAGCAATTTTCATTCCAAAGTAAGGTGCTGCTGCCTCAATGAACTCTCTCACTGAGTACTGCTCCCCTGTGGCGATTACATAATCATCTGGTTCATCCTGTTGCAGCATTAACCACATCGCCTCTACAAAGTCCTTAGCGTGTCCCCAGTCACGTTTTGCGTTCAGGTTGCCGAGATATAGTATATCTTGTTGTCCAGTTGAAATAGATGATAGTCCTCTAGTGATTTTTCTTGTGACAAAAGTTTCTCCTCTTCTAGGGGATTCGTGATTGAAAAGAATTCCAGAACTTGCATGTAGTCCATAAGACTCTCTGTAGTTTTTAACGATCCAATATCCATAAACTTTTGCGACTCCATAAGGTGAGCGAGGATAAAAAGGTGTAGTTTCTGATTGAGGAATTTCTTGAACCTTACCAAACATCTCAGAAGTAGATGCCTGATAAATCCTAGTTTTACTTTCCATTCCAAGAAGTCGAACTGCCTCAAGAATACGAAGAGTTCCTAATCCATCAGTTTGACCTGTATACTCAGGCATCTCAAAAGAAACCTTAACGTGACTTTGAGCACCAAGATTATAAATCTCATCAGGTTGAACTTGTTGAATCACTCTTACAAGATTTGTAGAGTCAGTAAGATCACCATAGTGAAGTTTAATTCTATCGTAAATATGATCAATCCTATGTGTGTTAATTAGTGAAGCACGACGAATAATACCATGAACTTCATATCCCTTTTCTAAAAGAAGTTCAGAAAGATATGAACCATCTTGTCCAGTAATTCCTGTAATTAATGCTTTTTTCATATAAAAATAAAAGGTATAATAATATGATAATTTTACTCAAAAATAAAATTCCAATTATCTAATTTTGGTTTCATGTATACTTTATAATTAGATTTTCTCCAGTTTTCTTTTCTACAATAACAATGGAAATTAATTGGAACTTTTTTCATTCTATTAGTTATTTGTAAAAAATAAATAAACATAGAAAAAGAATTTTCAATTAGATGAACTTCTTGAGCATTTTCAATTAATTTCACAATATCAAAATATTTTTTAGAAAGCATATGAATATTAATAATATTATTACAGGTAATATACTTTCTAGAAATAATATTCGATTGATTGTAATCAGATATTTTTTTAATATGATTTAAAACAGTATCACCTAAACCTGGTGGTTTGTCATATTCACAAACTACTGCATATGAATCTGGTAGATTTAACTCTTCTATTAAAGTGTTTTCATCATTCTCTAATCTAGAAAAATCAAAACATTTATATTTCATTTCATCAGGAAATCCCATTTTATTATAAAATTCAGACACCATATCCAAATCATTTAATCGTTGAACATTAAATCCAAATTTATGTCCGATGGGATTTTTTTGACTATAAACCTCAGTAAAGATATTTTTTGAGTGAAAATCTGGAACTGTAACAGATGAATCATCATAAACACTGTTAGGTTCTTTTTTACATGTGTCATTTATATAATCACTGCCAAGTAAACACATGCAATCTAATTCATCACAAGATTCACCAAAAATATCATTAAACATAAAATAATCATAAGACATTGGAAAAACTTTATCGTTTGAAGAATATAAATGTTCTATTACAGATAAAAAATTCCAATGAACTAACATAATTATTTTATCATAATAAAGAGACAAAAAATTAACCATACCATTAATGGCAATTTGATCTCCATAGGCACTATAAGTGGATATGAATAAAATTTTCATAGTTTATAAAATTGCCATCTTTATAATTTTCAAGGTATATATAATATTATTTTTTAACTGGAAATTGGAAACCAGGCGGGATAACCCCATCCGCACCACCAATCCTTTAGAGAGAGATTGGAAACTCAACGGGTCTTTTGACTCCACCACTTATTTTTAATGAAAAATAAGAAACAAAATTAATAATCTCTATTACAAAATATTAATCCAGTATATTTTAAATATCTAGAATCATCTTTATTAGCAATTTCTCTAATTCTTTTAGTATCTTCTTCTAAAAGATAACAATTATTTTTTTCCATTAATTCGATCCAATATTCAGATGGTTGGCAATTTACATGATGATGTCCACTTTGATTTGGATTTGCATGAGACATACAAATATAATAACCAGATTTTAAAGTATCAATTAAATTTTGAACATATTCTTGAGAAATATGTTCTACGACTTCTTGGCAATGCACCAGATCAACTTTAGTTTTAAACGCTCCAGAGTTAATATCCCATTGAATTGTGGGATATATAGATTTTAAAACATTTTCATATAATCCATCTAGTGAAATAGAACGAATATTTTTTTTAAAGAAATATTCAGCACAATGTCCTAGTCCACCACCAACATCAAGCATAGATTTAATGCAAAATCTATCTATTAAATAAGACCACACACCTGGAGCATAAGTATATGGATCACCCTCTACACAATTTCCACCCAAATGCTCATGTTCAATAACTCGAATTCCTTTATAAGTCATATTAATTAAAAAGTTGAATTAGTTTTGGAATTTCAATGGCAGCATAAAAAGCACACAATACAAGAATATCCCAAAACTTATACTTGATTGCAAAAGGAACTACAAAAGCATTTCCAATACACTTTACAAACAATCCAACTTTAGGATCTCCCCATAAAAGAACAAAATATCCAGATAAGAGAAGAATATTACCAATGTATCTTAGTACATCAGACTTTTTCATTAAGCAACTTCAACAGACTCAAGATCACTTTCCAAATATTCCATTAACATTTCATAGTCATCAAGAGGTTCTCCAGAAAAAACAACTCCCTCATTTTGATAATAACGAAAAACCTTTTTATAAAGCTTCGGATTCTTTACATCAAGGTAGATTTCTCCATTAGCAGCAGAGCGAAGAGTGCTAATATCTTTCTTGAATTTTTCGATCAGAGACATTGTTGTGTTTAAATTACTCAGGTATTATAAGAGTTTGACAGTATTTAGTCAAGTGTGCCAGTGAATCAACTGGCAATCGGAATGACAGGATTCGAACCTGCGACATCTCGCTCCCAAAGCGAGTGCTCTACCAAACTGAGCTACATTCCGTATTTTATTATTATAGACTGAAATCGAAAATATGTCAAATTTATACTACATTTACTGTTAATATTCCACCTTTTGACCAATATGTTGGACGAGCAGCTGATTTATTAGTAGTGCTATAAGTATAATAATATAGTAAACTATATCTATCATTAGATAAATTATAAGTTCTATTATTAATTTGACCCCACGTAAAATTATTTGTAACAATATCCGTGTAAAGATCTGAACTCCATAGATCTAAACTATGACCATATTCTCTTCTACCTGCAGTATTCCAATTATACTCTCTCCAAGTAAAATATGGTGCACCACCTCCATTAGAACTATATATACTCGTAATATAAACTATAAAACCAGGAAAAGCATCATTAAGGATCACTGGTGGTGCGGGAGTAGTATAAACAGAATAATAACTTAGTAAATTTATAGGAGTATTAAAATCTAAACCCGACATAGATATATTCCATGATTCCCCTTCAGTTACATTACTAATTGAAAATGTTGCTGTTGCCATATTTTATCTTTTATTTTATTTTTTATGTATAAAAGAAATTCCCATAATAGGAACTACAATTATTCCAAATCCACATATACCCAACCATATTGGGCTTGCTGCAAGTGTTTCTACAATGTGAAAAATCATCTTCCTCTCCAATTCTTATATTCATAGTAAAAATATTGGTCTACTTCATCAAGTCCAGATAAAGGGGCATTTACATCCCACTCAGACCATTCCAAACAAAACTGTCTGATATGAATATCATTAGTTGCAATTTTTACACCAAGCATTCTGGAAAAAGCAGATAACGCAAATCCATACCTCTGCCTAATGTGCGGTTCCATTTCCTTTATAATCCTTTGAATCATAATACCCTCCTCGTGTTCCGAAATAAAGTGTAGACAGTACAAAAGGAATTGAAATGAAAATAAGTGCTTTACCTAACATGATGTCCACCAAACATATAACGCATTCCGTTCAGGATTTTTGCTCCGAATGATCCGAGATTGCGCGAGTTAAATCTTTCAAATAAGGCAGTAGTAATAACAGGAGCGGGAACCCCCAAGTCCACAGCGGCAGAAACAGTCCAACGACCCTCACCACTGTCGGATACGCCTCCAGAGAACTGTTTAAGCTCACCATCCCTGCGTAACACATCAGCAGTAAGATCGAGTAACCAAGACCCAACAACGCTACCACGACGCCATAACTCAGCCACTTCAGCAACATCAACATCATAACAATAACTCTCTGGGTCTGCCATAGGGGCAACCTCTGCATCTCCTTCTCTGACATATTTGGCACCTGCGTTTGCATTCTTGATGATATTAAATCCTTCAGCATATGCTTGCATAATGCCATATTCAATACCATTATGAACCATCTTCACAAAGTGACCAGCACCAGGACCACCACAATGTAACCACCCAAACTCAGCAGAAGTTACATCCGAGTCAAACTGAGTCCTCGGGGCAGCGTTGATTCCTGGAGCGAGGGCATCAAAAATGCTCGAACAAGTGGCGACTGCAGTATTTCCGCCACCAACCATAAGACAGTATCCACGATCCAAACCATAAACACCACCGCTAGTGCCACAATCAATATATTGGATACCCAACTTTGCCAGGCGTTCTGCTCTTTTCCGACTGTCTTTAAAATTGCTATTGCCATGATCAATAATAATATCTCCTTCACCACAATATCGTAGTAACTCATTGATTGTCTCCTCTACTG
>JACCDW010395583.1_pt1 | contig 29985 bp, 27 predicted proteins | sample 7449781 | NCBI WGS metagenome assembly JACCDW01 (sample SAMN15323449, study PRJNA562643) | freshwater metagenome | isolation source: river surface water | place: USA:Blue River Watershed | collected 2017-08-18
AACCACTCACCACGACCAAATGCCATGAGTGAATGAGTTAATTGATAAGCCTTACCTGCAGCAAATGATTCATTCCAAGGATCTAAATATGCAAAGATTCTGTCTCTGCGGAATGGAGAAAAAATAATGATGGTTGCAAAGCTACCAATAGCCAAACCAATCAAAGCGCTAAATAGCTTGCCACTGATGCCGCCTAAGAACAAAAGACCCATGGCAATCACTGCAATCACCATGAAAGCACCCATGTCTGGTTGTAATAGCAATAAAACACCAACAGCAATCACAGCCGCTCCCATTGGGGCTAAGCCTTTTAATAAATGGTGCAAGTAATCTTGTCTTTGCACTGTGTACCAGGCTGTGAACAACACCACGGATAACTTCATCAACTCTGATGGTTGGAAATTAGTAATTCCCAATGGAATCCAACGGCGCGCACCATTAACACCCTTACCAACACCAGGAATCAGCACAAATATAAGTAGCACAAAAGCTAATGCGAACATGGCAGGCGCTAAACGATCCCATACTTTAAGTGGCACTTTAAAGGCAAAAATACCAATGCAAAATGCCATTGCAATTGACAGGGCATGACGAATCAAAAAGTGACTACTACTGTACTTGGCATACTTAGGCCCATCAGGTAATGCAATTGATGCTGAATACACCATCACCAAACCAAGTGTTACCAATAGTAAAACAGCCCACAACAACGGCTGATCGTATTCCATCATGCGCGAGCGAGTAGGACGTACAACTGTTGTTGCATCACGAAGGCCCACACGAAAATCTTCAAAGCTCTCTTTGATGCCGCCTTTGACACCACTAATACTACTTAAGCTAAATCGCTTGAACATTTGAATCATGCGCTCACCTGTCCGTTTAAAGTTGCCAGCTCACTAATTGCATCAATAAAAACTTGTGCGCGATGCGCGTAATCTTTAAACATGTCAAAACTTGCACAAGCTGGGGATAACAAAATTAAGTCCCCAGACACCGCCAACTTCGATGCCTCTTGAACGGCCACATCTAAAGCACTGGCATCCACCAAAGGAACTTGCGTGTTAATTAATGCTTGCTTAATGAGTGGTGCATCTCTTCCAATCAAAATGACTGCTTTGGCATGACGAGCAACAGCATCAGCAAGTGGTGAAAAGTCTTGACCTTTTCCTTCGCCCCCAGCAATCAAAATAATTTTGGCGCGCTGACCAGCATCACCTAATCCATTTAACGCAGCCAATGTGGCGCCCACATTAGTGCCCTTACTATCATCTATGTACTCAACACCATCAATAATGGATACGCTTTGCACTCGATGTGCTTCGCCTTCGTATTCACGCAAACCATGTAATAGCGGACTCATTGGTAAACCGATTGAGCTAGCCATAGCGATTGCTGCCAAAGCATTACTAGCGTTATGACGGCCTTTAATACGTAATGCATCAGCTGGCATTAAACGCTTCAGACGCAACGGCTCATCATCAAGGTCTGATTTTTTACGGCGACGTTTGGTTTTTAATTCAAGCGCCTCTAAATCTGGTTCAGCCCAAACTAACCAATCAATACCACCTGCAGCTGTGTCGTGGAAAATACCAAATGCATCTTCCTCAACAGGCGCATCAACACCAAAAGTAATAACTCGCGAAGACTTAAGATTTTCTACCATCCCCGCAACTGTCTCATCATCACGATTGAGTACGGCAATTGTGTTTTCACCAAAAATTCTTGCTTTAGCGGCAATGTATTGCTGCATATCACCATGCCAATCAAGATGATCTTGAGTAATGTTCAACACGGTGGCAGCATCCGCATCAAGACTGTAGGTGTGTTGCAGTTGAAAACTAGATAACTCCAACACCCAAACATCAGGCAACTCTTTAATGTCCAATAACTTATCAAGGGCAGCAGGGCTGATGTTTCCGGCAACCGCAACCTTCATTCCAGCACGCTCACACAACAATCCCGTTAAAGATGTAGTGGTTGTTTTTCCGTTTGTGCCTGTAATGGCAATGACTTTTCCCGCGTAATTTTGCTCATCCTTTAATGCTTTCAAAGCTTGCGCAAAAAACTCAATCTCACTCCAAACTGGAATCTCTTTTTCTGCAGCACTAGCTAAGAATGATTGAATAGGCTCCTGCAATGGAGATAAGCCTGGACTAATTGCAATCAGATTAATGCCATTCAATAAGTCAGAAGACAGTCCGCCCAAATGGATATTACTTACACCAGCATCTTTGACTTGTTGTTGATATTTTTTAGCATTCTCAGATAACTGGTTTTCAGATCTTGTATCAGCCACAGATACTTTTGCACCTTGACTAACACACCAACGAACCATGGCTGCACCTGACTCTCCTAAGCCAAGCACCAAGATACCCATACCCTGAGTATGCTCTTTGCCAAATGGATGTTGTAACTGAATCACTCTTATTCCTATCGCAACTTCAAGCTAGATAAACCAATTAAAACCAACAAAATTGTGATGATCCAAAACCTCACCACTACTTGCGTTTCTTTCCAGCCACTTAATTCAAAGTGATGATGCAAAGGCGCCATCTTGAAAATTCGACGACCTTCGCCATACATTTTTTTTGTGAACTTGAACCAGGCAACTTGCAGCATGACTGATACAGTCTCTGCAACGAAAATGCCGCCCATGACAAATAAAACGATTTCTTGACGAACAATCACAGCGACTGTGCCCAATGCACCACCCAGAGCTAGTGCGCCCACATCACCCATAAATACTTGAGCGGGATGGGTGTTGAACCACAAGAAAGCCAAACCAGCACCACTCATAGCGCCGCAGAAAATCATCAATTCACCAGCGCCTGGAATGTACGGAAATAAAAGGTATTTGGTGTAAATCGCATTACCCATTACATAAGCAAAAACGCCTAATGCAGCACCCACCAAAATGACTGGCATGATGACCAAGCCATCTAAACCATCAGTCAAATTCACGGCATTTGAACTACCAACAATCACTAAATATGTCAGCACAATGAAACCAAGCACGCCCAAGGGGTAGCTGACTTCTTTAAAGAATGGCACGTACAAATTAGACTTAGCAGGCAAGTTAATTGAAAAACCGCTTTGCACCCAATTTAAGAAAAGTTCTAAAACTTTTAGGTTGTTTACTTCTGAAACAGAGAAAGCCAAATAAACAGCGGCAAATAAACCAATGATTGATTGCCAGAAATATTTCTCTCTAGATGACATGCCCTTAGGATCTCTGTAAACAACCTTACGATAGTCATCTACCCAGCCAACCGCACCAAAACCTAAAGTAACAATCAGAACAATCCAAATAAAACGATTAGATAAATCTGCCCACAACAATGTCGAGATCGCAATACCAATCAGAATCAACACACCTCCCATCGTAGGTGTGCCAGTTTTTACCAAATGTGTTTGCGGCCCATCTGTACGAACAGCCTGACCAACTTTCATCGCTGTTAAACGGCGAATCACCCATGGGCCGAAGAACAAACCGATTAAACCTGCAGTTAGAGTAGCCATTACCGCTCTAAAGGTAATGTAGTTAATAACTCGAAGGAAACTCAAGTCGTCTTGCAAGAGTTGGGCTAACCATAACAACATCAGTGAATCTCCTCAGCAAGAGCCTTAACAACTCTTTCCATGCGCATAAAACGAGACCCTTTTACAAGAATCGTTGTCTCTTCATTACTATTTCTTGCCACTAGTGATTTTTTTAGTGCATCGCAAAGATCCTGAACATCAGAAAAATGAATGGCAGTACCTTTTGCACTAGGCGTATTTTTATAGGCCATCACTGCTTCCTTGCTTAGATCGCCAGTGGCAAATAATTTTTGAATACCTTTTTCTCCAGCATAACTACCAACTTCACGATGAAATTCAGGGCCTTGTTCACCCACTTCACCCATATCACCCAGAACCAACCAGGCTGGCATGTTGATAGTTGACAGAACATCTACTGCAGCGCGAACAGAATCAGGGTTGGCGTTATAACTGTCATCAATCACAATTGTTTGTGAATTGATTTGATGCTTTTGCATACGACCAGTGACTGGCTCAAATTGCTCTAAGCCCAACTGAATTGTTGCCAAAGGAATTCCTGCAGCAAGTGCTACAGCAGTTGCCGCTAAGGCATTGCGTGCATTGTGCTCACCCAAAATCTGAAGAGTGACATTAACAAAGCCTTCTGGCGTATTAATTTTTAATTGATTGGCGCTGGCATTTAACCATTCGCCATTAACTGTGGCTGGCGCATTCAATGCAAAATCAATGGTGGTTCTATTGCCGGCTAGATTTTTCCAATAACCGGTGTACTCAGAGTCTGCCGGGAACACTGCCGTACCATTAGCTGGCAAATTCTCAATAGCAAGGCCATGCTCTTTTGCCACCGCTTCAACTGTTGCCATAAATTCTTGATGTTCACGCTGCGCGTTATTAATCAATGCAATATTTGCTTGTGCAATTGTTGATAACAATGCAGTTTCACCAGGGTGATTCATACCTAACTCAATCACCGCTAATTGATGCTGTAAATTTAAACGCAGTAGTGTCAGAGGCAAACCAATTTCATTATTAAAGTTGCCTTGCGTAGCTAAAGAATTTGTCTCGCCGACCGCAGCATTAAATATGCTCTGAATCATGCCCTTCACGGTAGTCTTTCCATTGCTACCGGTAACCACAACAGAATATTTCAGCGCCTGCTGATCGCAAGTCTTTTTCCAGCATTTAGAAAGCTGTTGTAGCGCCTCTTGGGTATCTTTAACCAAAATTCCTAAGAAGTCTTTAGGCAACTTATCCACAGAACTTACTATGCAAGCAATTGCACCTTTAGCCTTAACTTCTTCTAAGAAATCATGTGCATCAAATTTTTCGCCACAAATAGCAATAAAAATATCGCCCACTGTTACTTGACGGCTATCACTAATAAATCTCTTGATCTCTTGTTCAGTCGGAGCACCATTCACCCACTGCGCATTTGGCAAATACTCTTTGATTTGGGAGAGAGTCATCCATTGGCTCATATTGCCAAACCTCCCATAGCCAACTTCAAATGCATCTGATCAGAGAAAGGATGTTTTTTTCCAGCAATTTCTTGAGTCTCTTCGTGGCCCTTACCCGCTACCAAAACAATATCTTGCGCTTTAGCTTGACGAATTGTTTGCAAAATAGCCGTCGCCCGGTCAGGATTGATTTGTGCTTGATCAGAGTTTTCAAAACCACTCAAAATCTCTGCAATGATTTTTTCTGGACTCTCACTACGTGGGTTATCACTTGTCACCATCACATGATCGGCGTACTTTTCTGCAATACGTCCCATCACTGGGCGCTTAGTCGCATCACGATCACCACCGCAACCAAATACACACCACAACTGACCTTGGCGTTCTGTAGCCATCACATGCAAGGTTTTGAGAACCTGTTCTAAAGCGTCTGGTGTATGAGCAAAATCAACAATCGCCATTGGAGCTGATGAAGATTGACTCACTAATTCCATACGACCTTTTACTGGCTTTAACTGCGTAATGATTTCTTTAGCTTGGTCATATGACTTACCGCCAGCAAGCATGCACGCAAACACAGCTAAAGCATTACTCACATTAAATGTGCCCACAAAGCCTGTTTGCAAAGAACCTAAATCTTCACCTGACACATTCAAATTAAATGTCATGCCCTGATTCATTAGATGAATATCACTAGCTAATACTTTTTTGTAATTCTTATTAGCAAAGCATGGCAAAACCAATAATTTTTCAGCTTGAGTTGCATAAGCCCAAACAGTGACATCAGCATTTGTCGCCTTGTTAGCTAAAGCTTTCAAACACTCTTGACCAAACTCATCATCGGCATTAATAACAATGTTTTTAACACCGGGCAAATCAATTATTTTTTTCTTCGCAGCTGCATATTCAGACATGCTGCCGTGGTAATCCAAATGGTCTTGAGTGAGATTGGTTATGACCACCGTATCAAATTCAACGCCATTAATACGACCTTGATCCAATGCATGTGATGAAACCTCCATCGCCACACTCATGGCGCCCTGATCTTTAATTTCTTTCAATAAAGACTGTAGGCGCGCAGCATCAGGCGTGGTAAATCCTGTCGGATTGATTTGATCTAATAAACCAGCCCCCAGAGTTCCTATCACAGCAGATGGTTGATTTTCTGTATGCAATGCATTTGCAAGCCATTGACTAACTGTTGTTTTGCCATTGGTTCCAGTAATACCAATCACCCTCATCTGACGACTTGGGTTTTGATACCAATTGGCTGCGATGCTACCTGCTTTTTTTGCCAAATCCGTTACAGGTACACAACGATCATCTTCACAAACTTCTGCTAGCTCTGCATCTAAACCATTTGGCTCATATAAAACCAATGCAGCACCCAAACCAAGTGCCTGAGCAATGTATAACCGACTATCACTTGTTTGATGAGAGTTACCCACCGGGTATGCCAACATCACATCACCTGCTTTTAAGGCGCGTGTATCACTCGTTAATTGAGCGCTCGCGCTGACATGCTGCTCTAGCAGCATGTCAAGTGGAAGTGAGTGAGCAGGCAACATAGCGTTCATCGACTAAACGACACCTTTTGGCTTGTGCCTGATGACAAACCTTGCAAATCCTTATCCACCATCTGCTTAACAGCTGCATCAGGCAAGACATTCATGCTTCTTAATGTGCCAGCAACAATGTTTGCAAAGGCAGGTGCAGCTACCACACCACCGTAATACCCGCCAGCACTTGGCTCGTCCACCATCACTGCCACCACAATACGTGGAGCGCTCATTGGAGCCATGCCCACAAAGAAGCCTCGGTATTTATTTCCAGCGTAACCCTTACCTTCAACCTTGTGAGCAGTTCCAGTTTTTCCACCCACTCTGTAACCCAAAGTTTGAGCCGTTGTTGCCGTACCACCTGTTTGAGTTACAAGTTCAAGCATTTCTCGCATTTGTATTGCTGTCTTAGGCGAAATAACTTGAGTTCCCTTAGGAGTCGCATTTGTTTTATAGATGGTTGTTGGCACCAACTCGCCATCACGGGCAAAAATACTGTAGGCACGCGCCATTTGGAATAAAGATGCAGACAAACCATAACCGTAAGACATGGTGGCTTGATCAATTGGTACCCAATTTTTGTATGGGCGTAAACGACCAGCTACTGCACCAGGGAAACCAATTGTTGGAGCCTGCCCCAAACCAACTGCCTGAAACATTTCCCACATCTCTTGTGGCTGAAGTTGCATCGCAATTTTGGCCGTACCAATATTGCTTGATTTTTGAATTACCTCAGAAACAGTTAACACACCATATGGATGTGTATCAGTGATAGCTTTTTTACCAATCACAATTGATTTACCAATCGCCATTGATGTATTCGGCTGAACAATCCCTTTTTCTAAAGCCAAAGCAATTGAAAAAGGCTTCATAGTTGAACCTGGTTCAAATGTGTCAGTCAACACACGGTTTCTTAATTGCTCACCACTTAAATGAGTTCTTGAATTAGGGTTATAAGTTGGCCAATTAGCTAACGCCAAAATTTCCCCGGTTTGCACATCCAAAACCACAGCGCCAGCAGCTTTAGCGCGATGCTTTTCTGCGATGGCTTTTAATTCATTAAAAGCCAAGAACTGTACTTTGCTATCAATGGATAACTGTAAATCTGCACCATCTCTTGGCGGATGAATAATCCCCAAGCCTTCTACGTATCTGCCAAGACGATCTTGAATCACGCGACGACGACCAGGTTGACCAGCTAACTCTTTTTCTTTGGCCAACTCCATACCCTCTTGACCACGATCTTCAACGTTCGTGAAGCCAACGATATGAGCCATCGCTTCACCTTCAGGGTAAAGACGCTTGTACTCATTATTTTGCGCAATACCAGGTATGGCTAACTCTTTGATCTGTTTGGCTACCTCAAGATCAACTTGGCGCTTCAAAAATATTTGAGTGCGATCTGATGATAATTTTTTCTTTAACTCACCTTCACCCATTTCTAATAATCTAGCAAGTTGCGTCAGCTTCTCTTTTTGCAAATCTTCAGGAACTGCCTCAGGGAATGCAATGATGGCTTTTGCTAACAAACTTGTTGCCAACACTTCACCATTACGATCCAAGATTTTTCCACGGCTTGCAGGCATCTCGATTGAACGTAGCGTGGCTTTGTTTCCTTTTTCTTCATAAAAAGAATTACCAAAGCCTTGAACCCAAATTGCCCTTACAACCAAAGCTGTAAAACCAACAAAGATTAAAAATAAAACCAATCTAGAGCGCCACATAGGCAAGCGCAACACTAAATTAGGTGTGGATGAAAATGAGATTTGTGCCATTAATCCACCACCACATATTGAGTACGACCAGGGTTAATTAATTGCATATGCAATTGCTTACGTGCAATATCAGTGATCCTGGCTGCTTTGGATAAATTACGTTGCTCATATTCAAGACGTAACCAATCTTGATTTAAGCGACGCTCTTCTGTTTGCGCGCGCTCTAACGCCACATACAAAGATCTGGTCTTTTGTTGTGCGGCGACCAAAGATAATGCGCACAACATCAAAATAACTAACAAAATAATTGTGGATCGGTTCATACCAAACCTCCCACAGTTTTATTTTTAATTTTGCGCATCACTCGCAAGATCGCAGAGCGTGCACGCGGATTCTCCTGAACCTCTTGCTCACTTGGTTTAATACGACCCAATAGTTCAGCAAATGGTTTAGGCATTTGATTTTCAGTTAACGGCAAACCTCTTGGCACAGAAACTTGTGACAAGCCTTGCATGAATTGCTTAACAATTCGATCTTCCAAAGAATGAAAGCTAATGACGGCTAATAAGCCGCCAGGTTTTAAGCAGTTAAATGCGGCGCTCAACCCACCCTCCAGGTCGGCAAGCTCTTGGTTGATATAAATCCGTATAGCCTGAAAGGTGCGCGTGGCCGGATCTTGGCCCGCCTCGCGGGTGCGGACGACACCAGCCACGAGCGACGCGAGTTCTCTTGTCCTAGTGAGTGACTCGCCTTGCTCTCGGCGAGTAACAATCGCCTTTGCAATCTGTACAGCAAACCGTTCTTCCCCATAGTCCTTAATGACCCTCGCTATTTCTTTTTGTTCTGCTATTGCTAACCACTCCGCCGCACTCTGACCGCGCGTTGTATTCATCCTCATGTCCAAAGGACCGTCTTGGCGAAAAGAAAATCCACGATCTGGATCGTCGATTTGAGGAGAGCTGATTCCTAAGTCCATCAAGATGGCATCGGCCGTTTCTGGCAGAACGTGCTCGCTCATCGAAGCAAAGCTCTCGTGAATAATTTGAAAACGTGGATCTGTAATCGTCTTTGCTTCGGCAATCGCTTGCAGATCTTTGTCGAATGCAATCAGCTTTGATGTTGTATTTAGATGTTTGAGTATTTCTCTGCTGTGACCACCGCGACCAAATGTTCCATCGATAATTATTTTTGGTGTGGCATTTGACGAAGTCGACTCTCCCAATACCGAGGTGACTGCCTCGGCCAGTAACACTGGGCGATGGGTATATGTCATGGTCGGCCAACATCAGAAGGTAAATTGCTTGAGTGCATCTGGCATGCCTTGTGCAATTGCAACTTGCTCTTTTTGAGCATAGGTTGAGGCATCCCACAATTCGAAGTGACTACCCATACCTAAAAGCATCACATCGCGTTCTATATTTGCAGCAGCGCGTAACTCTGGGCTCACCAAGATGCGACCAGAACCATCCATGTCCACATCAGAAGCATTCCCTAAAAATATACGGCGCCACCAATGAGCATCCATTGGCAATTGTGCGATACGGCTTCTGAATGCTTCCCACTCAGATCTTGGGAATAACAACAAGCAGCCGTCGGGGTGTTTTGTGAGCGTAACTCTGCCTTCGCCCTGTAATTGCAGGGCGTCACGATGCCTTGAAGGAATCGACATGCGACCCTTGGCATCGAGAGTTAATGCAGAAGCACCTTGAAACACGTATTTTTCCCCACTTTTTCACACTTTTCCCCACTGTAGAGGATGCGTAATTCATGGTCAAGTGTTTTAGGTACTTTTTTTGAAAATTCTTTAGCTAGAACAAGTACTTACGAGCTCATGTTGATGATATTTTAAGGGTAAATTTCCAATAAAAACATAGGGGTGGAAAGTACTCTTAAGAAACTAGCTGAGGGTTAAACGCGATAAGCCGTGCTTGTCATGACTTTTGCCATCATTTTCATGGCTGATTTCACTGGTTTTGGTAGGTCAATACCCCCCTCATCCCTAGCCATTTGCCCGTGAGCAATCTCATCCTCCCTCATTTGGGTGACTATTGCCCTTGAAAGGTAGTCATTTGTAGGTAACTCCTTCAAATGTCCATCTAAATGATTTTCAACCTGTTTTTCTGTTTCTGAGACAAAACCCAAGCTCACTTTATCGCCTGCTAAACCGGCAACACTGCCCAATAAGAATGATCCCGCGTACCACAATGGATTCAAGAGACTGGGTCTTGAGTCTAGCTCGCTCAAACGTTGCTCACACCAAGCCAAATGGTCTTCCTCTTCAATAGCTGCATGCTCCAACTTATCTTTTAAATCAGCGCTTTGGGCGTGTAGTTTTTGTGACTGGTACAACGCCTGAGCACATACCTCACCAACATGATTAACGCGCATCAAACCAGCTGCATGCTGTTTTTCTTCAGATGTGAGATTGTCAGTAGAGGCTGATTGAGGAACAGGTCTGCGCATTGGTGTAGCACCAACAATCGAACGCAAGGCTCGATCGAATTCAATGATGAATCCATCGAGCGGACTATGTTTTAGTTGGGCATCAGAACTCATGCCGATATCTTATACGCTTATTGAGTAATTTGAATTGCTTGAGTGATGTATTACAAATTTGATTGCGCAAAATCAAACGGCGATCAATTGATCGCCGTAAAAGTTTTTATGTTTTGAAATTTGGTAGCAAATTAAACAAGAACCTCTGCTTTGCATGCAGTTTTTGTTTTTAAACCAAGCTCTGCCAATAATTCACGATCGGCATCCGCTTCCGGGTTGTCTGTAGTGAGTAACTTATCACCATAGAAAATTGAGTTGGCACCCGCCATAAAACACATGGCTTGCACCGCTCTACCTAACTCCTGACGGCCAGCAGACAAGCGTACACGGGCGGTTGGCATAGTGATGCGTGCAATAGCAATTGTGCGCACAAACTCTAATGGATCAACGCCTTTTTGCTCAGCCAACGGTGTACCAGCTACTGGCACTAGATGATTAATAGGCACTGACTCTGGATAAGGATTTAGGTTAGCTAATTTGGCAATGAATGCTGCACGTTGCTTGCGAGTCTCACCCATACCGATGATGCCACCACAACACACAGACATACCTGCACTGCGAACACTTTGTAATGTGTCCAAACGATCTTGATACTGGCGCGTGTTGATCACAGAACCATAAAAATCTTCACTCGTATCTAAATTGTGGTTGTAGTAATCCAAACCAGCATCACCCAAAGCTTTTGCTTGTTCAGGCGCCAACATACCCAGTGTTGCGCAAGTTTCCAAACCAAGATCCTTAACGCCTTTGATCATGGCAACTACTTTTTCAATATCGCGATCTTTTGGTTCGCGCCAAGCAGCACCCATACAAAAACGATTTGAGCCCGCTTCTTTGGCAGCACGAGCCGCTTCCAAAACTTCTTCCACATCCATCATTTTGGTGGCTTTAACATCTGTGTGATAACGAGCTGCTTGAGGGCAATAACCACAATCCTCAGGACACCCACCTGTCTTGATAGATAGCAAAGTGGCTAACTCAATATCACCCTCTGGAAAATTTTCACGATGAACGGCAGCAGCACGAGCCATTAACTCGTTCATAGGTAATTCATACAGTTCTAATACTTGCTCAACAGAAGTAGACATAAGCTTTATAGGGGAATTCTTAGTAATAATTGCTAATGATACAGGTCGAAGTGTTCAAATAGAGTCTATGCGTCATATCCTAACTTTCATTTCTTTACTATTCCTGACCACGAGCACGATGGCCGAGAAATCATGGCCCAACGCTCATACTGAACCAGTGCGGATCATCGTGACTTTTACTCCTGGCGGAGCCCCAGATATCCTCGCTCGAATACTCGCAGAACATTGGCAGAAAGACTTTAATAATCAAATAGTTGTTGAAAATAAACCAGGGGCTGGCGGCAACATTGGGACCGATTTGGTAGCAAAAGCTTCGCCAAATGGTCATGTCTTATTAATTGGCACCGTGGGCACACTCACAATCAATCCCTATTTATATAAAAATCTTAACTATGACGCTCATAAAGATTTGGAGCCCATTACATTTTTAGCCAGCACCCCAAATGTGTTGGTCATCAACAAAAATGTGCCTGCGCACGATGCAAAAAGTTTGATTGCTTTAGCTAAAAGCAAACCTAATGAATTGAGCTTTTCTTCATCAGGGATTGGTACATCAATCCACTTATCCGGCGAACTTTTTCAGCAGCTTACTAAAACAAAAATCAAACATATCCCCTACAAAGGTAGAGCCCAAGCGATGCCAGATTTATTAGGTGGTCGTGTTGATATGAGTTTTGATAATTTGGCCTCCGCTCTGCCGCTTATTAAGTCTGGAGATCTAAAAGCGATTGGCATCACCAACCTTCAACGATCAAGCTATGCCCCAGATATTCCAACTCTCAGCGAGTCTGGCGTGGCATCTTTAAGAAATTTTCAGGTCACCTCATGGTTTTCTCTGATGGGTCCATCTGGCATGCGTAATGAAGATGTGCAAAAGATAGCTGCAGAAACAAAAAGAATCCTCAACCTTCCAGAAGTTAAAGAACGTTTATCTAGTATCGGTTTAGAAGCTAATCCTCAAGGACCGGATGCGCTTCATCGATTAATACAATCAGACTCAAAAAGATGGTCGAAATTAATTGAAGAAACAGGTATAAAAGCTGAATGATTAAAAAAGCTACCACCTCCGAGCAATGGGTAGAGCGCAGCTTAAAAGCCGTGTGGCATCCATGCACACAAATGAAACATCATGAACAGTTTCCTTTGGTGGCACTCTCTCATGGCAAGGGCGTATGGCTATACGATCAGGATGGCCATCGTTATCTAGATGCTGTTAGCTCATGGTGGGTCAATTTATTTGGGCACGCTAACCCAAGCATTAATGCAGCTCTTAAAGATCAACTGGATCAACTAGAGCACGCCATGCTTGCTGGTTTTACACATCCACCAGTGGTTGAGTTATCAGAACGATTAAGTGCACTCACAGGGCATCAGCTGGGTCACACCTTCTATGCATCTGATGGTGCATCAGCCATTGAGATCGCTTTAAAAATGAGTTTTCACTATTGGCGTAATAGTGGCTTTGAAAACAAAAAAGAATTTATCTGCCTAAAAAATAGTTACCACGGCGAAACCATGGGTGCTCTTGCAGTGACAGATGTGGCTATTTTTAAAGATGCGTACGGTCCACTCACCAAACAAGCTCACATAGTTGCTAGCCCAGATTTCAGAAATGCCAAAAATGGTGAATCAGCAGCTGATGTTGCCAAGATTGCTCTGGCCGATCTTGAAAAAACACTGCAGCTACATCAAGGAAAAATTGCCGCATTAATACTTGAGCCTTTGGTTCAATGCGCCACAGGTATGGCGATGTACGATGCAAGTTATTTAGCTGGGGCGCGCCAACTCTGCAATCAATACGAAGTTCATTTAATTGCCGATGAAATCGCCGTAGGGTGTGGTCGGACTGGAACATTTTTCGCTGTAGAACAAGCCAATATTTGGCCGGATTTCATAGCTTTGTCTAAAGGTATCAGCGGTGGCTATTTACCACTATCTCTGGTCATGACAACTGATCAGATTTACGAATCGTTTTATCACGATGACATTACTCGCGGTTTTCTACACTCTCACTCATACACAGGTAATCCACTAGCCTGCAGAGCAGCTTTAGCCACTCTTGATATTTTTGAAAACGAACAAGTTCTTAAGAAGAACGAAGTACTGGCGCAAAAAATTTCTACTGCTTTTGGTTGGACTAAAAACGATATTCGCATTGAGCATGTTCGTCAAAAAGGTATGATTTTTGCGTTTGATATAAAAGCCTCTTATGCAAAGAATGGTTTTGCCAAAGCATTTTTTAAAGATGCTCTATCGCATGAAGTATTAGTTAGACCAATTGGCTCAACAATCTACATCATGCCTCCTTATGTATTAAGTGATGATGAGCTAGGTATTTTGTCTAAAGGTATTCAAGCAACGCTTGAACAAGTCTTAACAAGTCATGCTTGATCTGGTAAAGCACCTAAAATAGAGCCATGAGCAACCGCTACATTCAACACTACGAATCTCTACTAAATGACTTAGAGAGTCAATCACTGCGTAGAAAATTGAAAGTTAGCGCTAGCCCTAGCGCACCAGTCATGAAAATCAATGGTCAGGATATGCTCACCTTTTGTAGCAATGACTACCTTGGCTTAGCGAATCACCCAGACATTGCTGCTGCCATGATTGATGGGGCAACAATCTATGGGGGTGGCAGTGGTGCATCACACATGATCAGTGGCCACTCTTTAGCGCATGACCAGCTTGAACAAGCACTTGCAACCACTCAGGCCAAACATATTCCGCACGTCAAAGGCTTATTTTTTAGCACGGGCTACATGGCTAACATGGCAGCAATCACAGGAATCTCTGCTGGGCTTGGCAACAATCAAGTGATGAGCATTTTTTCTGAAGAGCTCAATCATGCATCTTTGATTGATGGGGTACGTCTTGCAAATAAACAAAACAGTGCAAAGGTTTATGTATACCCACATCAAGACTTAGCAGCTCTTGAGAAATTACTTTCAGAAGACAGTAACCGCTTTAAATTAATTGTTACTGATGGTGTTTTCAGCATGGATGGTAATATTGCCTCCGTTAATCAGTTGCTAGCCCTTGCTGAAAAATATGATGCGCTTCTCTTAATTGATGATGCACATGGATTTGGTGTTCTAGGAGATGACGGTCATGGCATTTTGAGCTTATTCAAGATTGATGCCCACAATGCTGCAGCTAGCAGAATTATTTATGTTGGTACTTTGGGTAAAGCTGCCGGATTAAGTGGAGCATTTATCGCAGCACACGAACACTTAACAGAATGGATCATGCAAAAGGGTCGTGCTTATATTTATACAACCGCAAGCCCCCCAGCTATTGCACACGGTTTACTCAAAAGCTTAGATTTACTTGGTCAAGCTAAATATCGAAATGCTTTACATAAAAATATTGCGTATTGGCGTCAGCATTTAAAGTTAAATAAATGGCAATTAATTGAATCACTCACTGCGATCCAACCAATTGTGATTGGCTCTAATGAAAATGCGCTCCGAGTTGCAGAAGCGCTTTACAAAAAAAGTATTTGGGTACCCGCCATCAGACCGCCAACTGTTCCAGCGGGAACCGCTCGCCTTCGCATCACCTTATCGGCATCCCACACCACAGAACAAATTGATCAATTAATCAATGCCATTAGCGAGGTAGAAAATGCCTTCTAAACCTGGTTTTTTTGTCACGGGTACAGATACAGAAGTTGGTAAAACTTTAGTTTCTGGTGCATTAATTTTGAAACTACAAAAAGAATTTAATCGTGTTGGCGCCTATAAACCAGTGGTTGCGGGCCTTCAAGAAATTAATGGTCAACTTCAAAACGAAGATTTGATGACCCTATCCATGGCATCCAACTACTTAAGTGAGATTGGCACTCTCAGTCAGGAAATATGCCCTTACCAACTGAGAACCCCTGCGGCACCACATCTTGTTGCCACAATCGAAAACCTTCATCTCAGTTATCAAGCAATGCTAGATGGCTACCAACAAATGGCTAACAAAACTGATGCGATGATTGTTGAAGGTGTTGGCGGCTTTAAGGTACCTTTCCATGATGGCAAAGATAGCGCCCAATTTGCAAAAGATATTGGGTTACCAGTCATTCTGGTGATTGGGATGAAATTGGGCTGCATCAATCATGCCTTGCTAACTGTTGAGGCTATTCAACAAAGAGGGTTGCAATTAGCAGGTTGGATTGCAAACTGCTCAAGTGACATGCAACTACTCAATGAAAATATTGATACGCTAACAACACTAATTCAAGCGCCATTGTTGGGCGTGATTCCAAAGCTTGACCAAGCAGAAATTAAAACTCCCTACAGCAAAGCAGCTTTAGCAAAAGCGGCTAGCTACATTGCATTACCTATCGTTTTCTCAACTCGCGCCTAAGCGTTTTTCCAACCGTGTTTTTAGGTAGCTCATTAATAAACTCAATATATTTAGGGCGCTTGTAATTAGTGAGTTGCTCTTTGCAATGTGCTCTCACTTGATCCTCTGTTAAGTTGGCATCATTCTTAACGATGTAAACCTTTACAACCTCACCAGAATGCTCATCTGGAACACCTACTACTGCACACTCAAAAACACCCGGTAGGGTCGCCACCACTTCCTCAACTTCATTGGGATAAACATTAAATCCAGAAACAATCACAACATCTTTTTTGCGATCGATGATTTTCACGTACCCATGAAGATCCATGACGCCAATATCTCCAGTTTTTAAGAAACCATCACTGGTCATCACTTTGCTTGTCTCTTCTTGGCTACCCCAATAGCCTGCCATTACCTGTGGACCACGAATACATATTTCACCTGGCTCCCCAGAGGGCATTTGATTGCCATCGTCATCTCGAATCGACACATCAGTACTAGGCAAAGGCAACCCAATATGCCCCGTAAAACCAGTAATCAGTGGCGTGTTACAACAAGACACAGGCGATGTTTCAGATAAACCATAACCCTCAGCAATTGATTTGCCAGTTAATGCCAACCAACGATCAGCCACCACTCTTTGTACTGCTACCCCGCCACCAATTGCCACCAATAAGCTTGAGAAGTTAATTTGTTTGAATTGAGGGTGATTCATCAATGCATTAAACAAAGTATTAACGGCTGGAAAAATATGGAATGTTTTTAAGCTGGATAACAGCTTAATAAATCCTGAAATATCTCTAGGATTTGTCACTAAGATATTTAAGCCGCCGGCTCTAATACCGAACATACAACAGGCTGTTAAAGCAAAGATGTGATACATGGGCAAAGCACACACAAAGATCAACTGATCAATATGCTTACCTCTTAAACCAGGTTCGAGCCACAGCTCAATTTGCATCAGATTGGCCAAAATATTACGGTGCAGCAAGGTCGCACCTTTTGATATTCCAGTTGTACCGCCCGTGTACTGCAAAAAGGCAACGTCATCATGACCTATCTGAGGTTTCACATATGCGCTTTGTCTACCTATATCCAATGCCTGCTTAAACCCAATATGGTTAGGCAAATGCCACTGGGGTACTAATTTTTTAACTTTTCTGACTACCCAGTTAACAAGGATTCCTTTAACCCCCATTAATTCGCCCATACTGGTTACAACCACATTTTTAATATCGGACTGGTCTTGGATCTTTTCGAAAACATTTGCAAAATTTTCTAAAATCACTAGGGTATCTGCCCCACTGTCTTTCAACTGATGAAGAAGTTCTCTAGGGGTATAAAGTGGATTAATGCTCACTACCACCATGCCTGCCCGTAACGCACCCGCTATTGCAACCGGGTATTGCAAAACGTTAGGCATCATGATTGCTACACGAGCACCCTGCTTTAAACCTAAAGACTGCAAATATGCTGCAAATTGCAAAGACAAAGTATTTAATTCTTGATAGGTAAGCGTTTTACCCATACAACTAAAAGCTACCCTGTTGGCATATAGGTCAAAGGAGTCTTCAAACATATGATTTAAAGACTCATACTGAGAGTAATCCACCTGATGGGGAACTCCCTCAGGATAACTATCTAGCCACGGTTTATCTTGACTCATACAGTAGACTAAGTGATTGAATTAAATACACACAAGCTCAATACTGCACTAAAGTAAAGGGATTACCAAATTGTCTGTCAATATCTTTTATAAGAGATATGATTTAGCATTAGGCATTAAAGATTATTCCCATGAAACTTCTACCAGAAATTCTTGAGTCAGCCGCAACCATCAAGGCTATTAGGAGAGATATCCACGCTCATCCAGAATTGCGCTTTCAGGAAAATCGTACGGCAGAAGTGATTGCCAAACAATTGGAATCATGGGGCATCAAAACACATCGCGGCCTTGGCAAAACAGGTGTTGTTGGAACGATTCAAGGATCTTTAGGCGCAGGTAAATCTATTGGCTTACGTGCTGATATGGATGCGCTACCGCTTCAAGAACACAACCACTTTGAACACGCTTCAAAACACGAAGGGAAAATGCATGCATGTGGCCACGACGGCCATGTCGCGATGCTATTGGGTGCCGCGCAATACTTATCCAAAAATCATGAGTTCAAGGGCACAGTTCATCTCATTTTCCAACCCGCAGAAGAAGGTGGTGGTGGCGCCCGAGAAATGATTCGTGATGGGTTATTCAATTTATTTCCATGTGATGCTGTATTTGGCATGCATAACTGGCCAGGACTAGCAGTTGGTGAATTTGGTGTAACCCCAGGTCCAATGATGGCTTCTAGCAATGAATTTGTCATTACCATTAAAGGCAAAGGTGGTCATGCTGCCTTACCGCACACGAGCGCAGATCCAGTATTTGCAGCCAGCCAAATGATTGGCTCACTACAAGGCATCATCACTCGCAATAAGCGCCCAATTGATGCAGCCGTTTTATCTATTACTCAATTTCATGCGGGCGATGCCAGCAATATCATTCCTGATAGCGCCTGGATTGGTGGAACAGTCAGAACTTTCACGCATGAAGTATTAGATCTAATTGAAATGCGCTTACACCAAGTGGCTGCAGCTGTTGCTCAAGCATTTGATTGCTCTGCAGAGGTTGAGTTCTCAAGAAATTACCCACCAACCATCAATCATCCAAAAGAAACAGAATTTGCGGTTGAGGTAATGAAAGAACTTGTTGGCGAACACAAAGTCAACCCAAGGATCGACCCAACCATGGGTGCAGAAGATTTTGCGTTTATGCTGCAAGAAAAACCTGGTTGCTACGTTTTTATTGGCAATGGTGATGGTGATCATCGCTCACAAGGTCATGGCTTAGGTCCATGTCAATTGCACAACCCATGCTACGACTTTAACGATGAACTGCTACCTCTTGGTAGCAGCTATTGGGTCAAACTTGTGCAGCGCTATCTAGCTTAAATTAATTGCCACTGTTGCTTTTTAAGCTAGCACTTATTTGCTCTTTGAAAGATTAGGTGTTTTGCCAAGCTCAATATCGCCATAAATGGCATCTACTTGAGTTTTCGTATTATCCGTATCCGTTAACAAACCCAGGCCAATGATTTTTCCTGGCGCTTCATTGAATGCGGCACGAAAGTCTTTTGATAAGTCACGCTGATGGCGCTGCCATTGACCAAGATCATCTTTACCGGCATTCACCACAATCATTTTTATTCTGGAACTTCTTGGGCTTGTAATAATTGTTTCAAGAGGTGTTTTGGCAGCCCAAACATACATCAAGCTAGCGTATGGCATATCGTGACCGCTCACAATTTTTGCCATTTCAAAAATCATTTGGTCCTTAACAGACAATTTAGTTTTGTCACCATCAAAAGCAACCAAAATTCTTAGAGGGGCATCATCTACCGAAGAGTCATGGTTGTCTGCATTAGGTATGTAACTTAGAGCCTTCCACTCCCAATTAAGAAATAGCTGATCCGGTGATCTTGGCTTCAAAGGCAAAACCAATCCCGATGCAGCAACGTTCGCACTGGCATGCAAAACTGTTTTACCTTGATATTGCTTTAGCTTGTATTCAGTTTTGTTTTTTTGTGGCGTAATACGCCAAACTTGCCATGCCTTAGGTAAATTTCCATCTTCATTTAAATTTGAAAATTTATCTACTTTTTCAGCAGGAGGAATGTGAGCATCTCCTGACTCCATCGTGGCGCAAGATGCCAATAGTGCCAAACACACCAAAGCAAATAATTGTTTAAATCTTAAGTACATTGATTGGTATCTAAGAGCAGGCTTAGCAACTCATATTGCTGATTAACTTATTGATGCTTAAATTTAGCAGGTCTTTTTTCAACAAAAGCTGCCATACCTTCTTTTTGATCTTCAGTGGCAAAGGTCGAATGGAAGAGACGCCTCTCAAAATGAATACCTTCACTGAGTGATGACTCAAAAGAAGCATTGATGCTTTCTTTAACCATCATGACAATTGGTAAAGACATTTCTCCAATAGTTTTTGCTGCAGCCATTGTTTCATCTAGTAACTTATCAGCGGCCACCACTCTTGAAACTAAGCCTGCGCGTTCAGCCTCATTAGCATCCATCATTCGAGCCGTTAAGCACATATCCATGGATTTTGATTTTGATACTGCTCTAGGCAAACGTTGGCTTCCACCAGCTCCAGGAATGATGCCTAACTTAATTTCTGGTTGACCAAATTTAGCGTTATCTGCTGCAATGATGAAGTCGCACATCATCGCTAACTCACAACCACCACCTAACGCATAGCCAGCTACAGCAGCAATCACTGGTTTACGAACCTTGCGGATTGTTTCCCAATTTTTAGTTATGTAATCAGACTTATAAACATCAGTGAAGTTGTACTTAGACATCATGCCAATATCAGCACCAGCCGCAAAAGCTTTTTCACTACCAGTAACAACAATGCAAGAAATATCGCTATCTGCATCAAAAGACAATAACGCTGCACCCAACTCATCCATCAATTGATCATTCAGCGCATTGAGAGCCTTTGGGCGATTAAGCGTAATCACACCAACGCGACCATCTGTTGAAGTCAAAATAGTTTCGTAGCTCATAGTTTGTCTTTCTTTTAACAATCAGAAATTGTGAAAAATATCAGTATTAATAAGATGCTAGCACCTTGCGCCTCGAAGGTGTCAGCGAGGCATGAAAACCCACATCCTGCCTTGCTGCTTCATTCGGCCAGCGTACTCACCAGCTTGATCGCCAGTACCCCAATAAAAATCAGCCCGCACCGCCCCCACAATGGCTGTTCCAGTATCTTGAGCCATCATCAAACGCTGTAATGGCTTTTGAGTTAACGGATAAGTCGTTGCAATATAAACAGGTGCACCCAATGGCAGAGCCTTGGTATCAATGGCAATACTTCGCTCAGATGTTAGGGGCACACCCAAAGCACCAATAGGCCCAATATTTGCGTCCGGGCTGGCAGGCATTTCTCTAAAAAAAACATACCGAGGATTTGCATTAAGCATCTCTTGAACTCGATTGGGATTCTTTTTAGCCCACGCTTGAATACCCTGCATAGTTGCAGTTGCTCGAGTAATCTCCCCGCGATCTAAGAGCCACTGAGCAAATGATTTGAAAGGCTGATCATTGGTTCCAGCAAAACCTAGACGAATAATCTTGCCATCTGTCATACGGATTCGACCTGAACCTTGAACCTGCATAAAAGCAGCTGCAACAGCATCATCTACCCAAACAATTTCTTGGCCATTTAACTGACCGCTAGAAAATAATTCAGCACGAGTTGGTAATTCACTGGGTTTGCGCTTTTTCCATGCATCTGGGTAGCGATGCAATGGGGTTTGATAGGCGCCACCCTTTTGCCTAGAGCCATTTAAATACGGTTCATAGTAGCCAGTTACCAAGCCATGCGCACTACCAGCAGAAGATCCCGTTTGATGACGAATCGCCATAACCTTCATGTGCGACTCAAAATAATCACGAATGGATTGATTACTAGTGGCATTAACTCTTTCTGCTGCTCGACAGGCAGGCCGCCAATCCACGCCACTTGGATTTCTCTTCATAAGGCCTTCGCAGCTTCTTTTCCAGGCAGGCCAAGCAGCAGTGAGATCATCGTCATACCAACCAGGCAAATCATTCCAGGAAGTGGAAGTCAATTTGGCCACGCTGGAGGCATAGCTCGAGGCTCTAACTTCAGATGCTGAGTTTTTGGTGGTTTGATGCGTGTATGAGGGCTGGGTGACACAAGAAGATAAGGCTAGACCCAATAAACCATAACTAAGGTAGGAGCTAAACTTCCAAAAAGAGCTATGCTTCTGAGATGAAACCTGTTTTCCAGAAAGGAATCCCCAATTGAGTGACTTATTTGATGAATTTCCCATGCTTTTGTTTGCCTTAGAAGCCGGCGTTGCCTTAGTCATACTAGTCATTATTGTTGTTTGGACCATGATGGGTCGAAAAGACAAATAATACGTCCTGACATTCTCAAAAGCAGATTAATCAATGCAAAGTCCTTGGCATCACCAAGGCAAATTCAGGAATTGGGGTTTGGAAAAACTGGGCATCTTCGCTCACGCAAAAGAAATCGCCGCGCATCGTACCCATCGGGGTAGGTAAAGTAGCCCAACTGGTGTACTCAAAGTGCTCACCAGGGCGCAATAGCGGTTGCTGCCCCACCACCCCCAAGCCACGGACTTCTTGGACATCATTATCCCCATCAGTGATGATCCAATGACGTGCAATTAGCTGCGCCGGCAGCTGCCCAATATTTTTAATAGTGATCGTATAGGCAAAGGCAAACTGACGATTTTCAGCATCCGATTCATCCGGTAAATACGCCACTTTGACCTGCACACTGAATTGATGTTGTTCCATGAGTAAGATTCTCCGCTATAGAACACGCTACTGCAAGCCAGACCACGATAGAATCACACTATGGCTAATACAAATACCTCAAATTCATACCTAATTGCCCCATCTATTTTGTCGGCGGACTTTGCCCGCCTTGGCGAAGAAGTCAGGAATGTCCTGGCTGCTGGAGCTGATTGGATCCACTTTGACGTGATGGATAACCACTATGTTCCCAATTTAACTATTGGCCCTTTGGTTTGTGAGGCTATTCGTTCTCACGCTGTTAAAGATGGCAAACCAGCCTGTATTGACGTTCACTTAATGGTTGAGCCAGTGGATCGTATCGTGCCTGACTTTGCTAAAGCAGGCGCCAACCTAATTAGCTTTCATCCTGAAGCCAGTAGCCATGTAGATAGAACACTTGGTCTTATTAGAGATAGTGGCTGCCAAGCTGGTTTGGTATTTAACCCTGCCACCCCACTAACCCATTTAGATTACGTCCTTGATAAAGTCGACTTAGTGCTTTTAATGTCCGTGAACCCTGGGTTTGGTGGACAGTCATTTATACCTAGTACGCTTGAGAAGCTACGCGAGGCAAAAGCAAAACTATCCGCTTATGAAGCCCAATCAGGTCGCAAGATTCGTCTTGAAGTTGATGGTGGCGTTAAGGCTGAAAATATTCGAGAAATCGCTGCTGCTGGCGCTGATACATTTGTTGCTGGGTCTGCCATTTTTGGCAAACCTGATTACAAAGCCATCATCGACAAAATGCGCGAGGAACTAGGAAAAGCCTGATGCAACGCAAAGACTTTGATGCCTTGGCAAAACAAGGCTATAACCGTGTTGCTATAGTTTCTGAAGCTTTAGCTGATTTAGAGACGCCCTTATCGCTATATTTAAAGCTAACCCAAGCTCATGGATCAACCAATACCTTCTTACTTGAATCAGTAGTAGGTGGCGAGCGCTTTGGTAGATATTCGATTATTGGTTTACACGCCAAGACCTTGATTAAGGTATCTGGCGGACCTAACGATACCCTCACACAAGTCATCACAGATGGTCAGGTCGTTGAAACAGATCATGGCAATCCGTTAGATTTTATTGCTAACTATCATGCGCGCTTCAAGGTTGCGCTTCAAGCAGGTCTACCAAGATTTTGTGGTGGTTTAGCAGGTTACTTTGGTTACGACACAATCCGTTATATCGAACCACGTTTGGCAAAACATGATTTGCCAGATGAAATTAATACGCCTGATATTCAATTGATGTTGACTGAAGAGTTGGCAGTGATTGATAACTTGGCTGGCAAACTTTATTTAATTGTTTACGCCAACCCGCAAGAGCCTAGCTCTTATGAGGTAGCACAAGCCAGACTCAAAGAACTTCATGCAAGTCTTGATACATCTGTCAAAAAACCGAGCACTAGTGCCACACAAAAAACAGAGGCGATTCGTAAATTTGCTAAAGCAGATTTTATAGATGCTGTTAAACGCACCAAAGAATATATCTTGGCCGGTGACTGCATGCAGGTGGTGATAGGCCAACGCATCAGCCAACCTTTTACAGAGTCACCTCTGTCGCTGTATAGAGCTTTGCGCTCATTAAACCCCTCTCCATATATGTATTTATATGATTTTGGCGATCATCAAGTAGTTGGGTCATCACCAGAGATTTTGGTTCGCCAAGAGCAACGTCAAGTTGATGGACAAGAAAAACGCTTTGTCATTGTTCGCCCGATTGCTGGCACAAGACCTCGTGGCACAAGCCCAGAACATGATGCTCAATTAGCCAAAGAACTACTAGCAGATCCAAAAGAAATTGCAGAACATGTGATGTTGATTGATTTAGCGCGCAACGATGTTGGAAGAATTGCTAAAAATGGCAGCGTTAAAGTGACCGACAGAATGGTGATTGAAAAATACTCTCACGTGCAACATATTGTGAGTTCTGTTGAAGGCGAGTTACTAGATAACGCCAGCAATATGGATGTATTAAAGGCCACTTTCCCAGCAGGCACCCTATCAGGCGCACCTAAAATTCGTGCGATGGAAATCATTGATGAAATGGAAATTGTGAAACGTGGTGTTTATGGTGGCGCTGCAGGATATCTATCTTTCTCAGGCGACATGGATGTGGCCATTGTGATTCGCACAGGCATTATTAAAGACGGAATGGTTCACGCTCAGGCAGGTGCAGGAGTTGTAGCCGACTCTGACCCAGAGTCAGAATGGAAAGAAACAGAAGCCAAAGCTCGCGCCGTATTGCGCGCAGCTGAAATGGTTCAAGGAGGTCTAGATGCTAGTCATGATTGATAACTACGACTCCTTTACATATAACTTGGTTCAATATTTTGGTGAGCTAGGTGCTGATGTACGAGTATTCCGCAATGATGAAATCACCATTGCCGAAATCGAAGCCATGAAACCAGACCACATCTGTATTTCACCTGGCCCATGTAGCCCCAAAGAAGCTGGCATATCTGTTGCTGCTTTACAGCACTTTGCGGGCAAAGTGCCGCTTTTAGGTGTTTGTTTAGGTCATCAAGCCATCGGCGAAGCTTTTGGCGGCAAGGTGATTCGCGCCAAGAAAGTGATGCATGGCAAAACAGATACAGTGCACACCACTCAACAAGGTGTCTTCAAAGATTTACCGAAAGACTTCACAGTCACACGCTATCACTCATTAGCCATCGAAAAAGAAAGCCTACCAGCAGATCTAGAAATAACTGCTTGGACTGATGATGGAGAGATCATGGGTGTACGTCACAAGAAATTTGCAGTTGAAGGGGTTCAGTTCCACCCAGAATCAATTCTGTCTGAATACGGGCATGAATTACTTCATAATTTCTTAAAAACAACTAAAGCAACACTGGCTTAACTCAACTCCATTTAAAACATTATGGCCATTACCCCTCAAGAAGCTTTGCAATGCTTAATTGAGCATAAAGAAATTCCTCATGACGACATGATGCAGATCATGCGCTCCATCATGTCTGGGGAGCTATCCCCTATGCTAACTGCTGCCATATTGACCGGGTTACGCACCAAAAAAGAAACGATTGGTGAAATCACAGCTGCCGCAATGGTGATGCGTGAATTTGCCACAAAAGTTCAAGTGGCTGATAACAGTCACTTTGTAGATATTGTTGGCACAGGTGGAGATGGCGCCCACACATTTAACATTTCAACCACTGCAATGTTTGTGGCCGCTGGCGCAGGCGCTAAAGTAGCTAAACACGGAAACCGCAGTGTTAGCAGTAAATCTGGCGCTGCTGATGTTTTAGAGGCTCTAGGCGTACAAATCACATTACAAGCACCTCAAGTATCCAAATCACTTGATACCTGCGGTATTGGCTTTATGTTTGCCCCTAATCACCACCCAGCCATGAAGAACGTAGCACCAGTTCGTAAAGAAATGGGTGTTCGTACCATTTTTAATATCTTGGGGCCGCTCACCAATCCTGCCAATGCATCTCACATGCTCATGGGTGTTTTTAATCCCGATTTAGTAGGGCTACAAATTAGGGCGCTACAAAAATTGGGCATGAAACATGCCTTGGTGGTTTACGGTAAAGATGGTCTAGATGAGATGTCTTTAGAGGCTCCAACCATGGTTGGAGAGCTCAAAGATGGTCAAGTGAAAGAATACGAAGTTAAGCCTGAAGATTTTGGTTTCAAAGTAACAAAAACAGAAACCTTCAAAGTGGCTGACGCCAATCAATCTAAGTCAATTGTTTTAGGCGTTCTCAACAACGAGCCAGGCCCTGCGCAAGATATTGTTTGCTTTAATGCCGGTGCAGCGCTCTACGCTGCAGATATTGCCAAAGACATTCAACATGGCATTGAGCTAGCAAGAGCATCAATAGCATCTGGCAAGGCTAAAGCGAAGTTAGATGAATTCATTCAAACGACTCAACAATTAGCTTCTACGGCTGGGTAAGTTAGTTATTAATTATTAGAAATTTCATGAGCGATATTCTTAAACGTATTTTGGCAACAAAGTTTGATGAGGTGGCTAAAGCTTCATCTCAAGTAGCAATGCATATCTTGCGCTCTGACGCAGAAGCAAGCTTGCAAGAGAACTCCTTAAAGCCAAGGGGTTTCACTGCCAATATCGAAAAGAAAATTGCTGCTGGTGATGCTGGCGTGATCACTGAGATTAAAAAAGCCAGTCCCAGTAAAGGTGTTTTTCGTGAAGACTTTAATCCGGCTGAAATTGCCAAATCTTACGAAAAAAATGGAGCCGCTTGTTTATCAGTTTTAACAGATAAAGATTACTTTCAAGGGTCAGCCAGGTATCTAAGAGAAGCTCGCCAGGCTTGCACCATCCCAGTATTACGCAAAGATTTTTTAGTGGACCCCTATCAAGTTTATGAAGCACGCGCGATGGGGGCTGATGCGATTCTTTTAATTGCGGCCGCATTAGATGACGCACAAATGAAAGATTTTGAGAGCATTGCTCACGAATTAAGCATGGATGTTTTAGTAGAAGTGCATGATGCCTACGAACTAGAGCGCGCTTTGAAACTAAATACCCCATTACTTGGCATTAATAATCGCAATCTTCGTACTTTCGAAGTTAGCTTAGATACAACTCTATCTCTACTCAAAGATATTCCTAAAGAAAAGCGCGTCGTCACTGAAAGCGGCATCCTGACCAAAGAAGATGTCGCACTAATGCGTGCCGCTCAAGTACATGCATTTTTAGTAGGTGAGGCTTTTATGCGACAACCAGATCCTGGTGTCGCTCTAGCTGAATTATTTAACTAATCCAAGAATTAAGACCACTCAACTGGCGACAAGCCTTGAGTGAGTAAATAATCGTTCACTTTTTTAAAGTGTCCGCAGGATTTTTCATCGCCTGGATAAATAAACGGTTCGGCAGTTTTATAAACGCTCAACCCTGACGGGTGTGAGGCTTTCAAAATAGTTTGGCGCTGCCCGCTTTCTTGCTCTGCCAATTCAATTAATGCTTTTTTCTTTTGCGCATGAGCACCCCACAATAACCAGACAACCGATTGCTTCTTAGCCAAGTTGTAGAGCAAAGTATCTGTTAAATCTTGCCAACCCAATTGCGCATGAGATGCTGCCAAATCTAACTGAACAGTCAAAGTGGCATTCAGCAATAAAACACCTTGTTTTGCCCATCCACTCAGATCACCATGCAATAGCGGTTGATATCCATCCAAAGCTAAGGCCTTACTGATATTTCTTAATGAACTGGGAAAAGCTCTCCACCCTGGTTTAATTTCTTTAGGTATTGAAAACGCTAAACCTTGAGCTAATCCCGGCGTTTGATAGGGATCTTGGCCCAAGATAACAACTTTGACTTGATCAACTGATGTTTCTTTTAAAGCTCTAAAAATATTTTCTGGGGCTGGGGCGATTTGCTCACCCAAATCAGCGTATACCTGATTAAGTTTATTTTCTAGTTGATCAAAGCGATGACTTGCTAAATCTTCAGCAATTAATGTTGCCCAATCAGACGGAAGATACGACTGAATAGAAATAACAGATGACATTAATTACTCAAGAGTTATTGAATACTGCTTAGGTTGCTCTGAAGTCAGGTTAGACCTTGCTTGAAATGTTGCCGCAAACTCTTGCTCATGGCGATAAGCCAATGCTTTAACTGTTTGACCTCTAGATAACTTTTGTACCAATTGAGTCAACAGATGATCTAAACGGCTAGGCGTTACACGTTCGCTATTAATTGAAGAAATGTAATCACCTGCTGCCAAGCCAGCCTGCTGAGCTAAGCCACTATCTAAAACATGCGTTAACTTAATCCAACCTTGCTGTGCAGCTGTTCTAATACCCAACAACTGTTTTGCTGTCTCAGCATGCTCTGTTGGCAAGGCTTCTTTTAAGCTAACCTTCACGCCAACCGATGTCAAAAGACTGTCTAAGGGTATGTCTTTGACGCCATCAACATAATCGGACTTCATTTGAACCCAAGTTGCCGCAAAGCTTGGACCAATTACAAACTCTATGGCACGATCAAAATCATCTTCTGCCATACCAGTTTCTGTTAATTGATACATTTCCCACAAATGTCTCATCACATCATCAAGAGATTGCTGTTGCTTAGTATGCTCACGAATCTTGATATCCAAAGCTAATGCAAGCAAAGAACCCTTTGCGTAGTAACTGACTACAGCATTAGGCGTGTTCTCATCCATTTGGTAATACTTAGTCCAAGCATCAAATGAACTTTCAGACAAACTTTGCTTATGGCGCCCAGGTACACGCAAAACCATGTTCCAAGTTTTTTCAATCCGCTTTAAGTAACGAGAAAAATCAATTCGACCACTTCTTAATAATTGAAGGTCATCGTAATAACTAGTAAAGCCCTCGAATAACCAAAGTAGAGTCGTATGGTTCTTTTGATCTAGCGTGTATGGATCAAATGCTTTAGGTTTGATTCGTTTAACCATCCATGAATGAAAATACTCATGGCTACATAAACCTAAGAAATCCTCATAGGCTGAATGTTTCTTTAGATTCTGGCCTTGATACGGCAAATCATCGCGCTTACACAATAAAACTGTACTATCTCGGTGCTCCAAGCCACCATAACCATCACCTATGGCATTCACAATAAAACAATATTGTTTAAATGGTGCGCGAGGTTTAGCTGGTTCAAAGAAAGCAATGTGTGCATCACAAATCGCTTTTAAATCTTTGGCAAGTTGCTTGCCATCCACTGGGTCAATCAAGCCCTGAATAACCATGCGATGGGGTGTTCCATATGAAGTCCATTCAATCTCTTGAAACTGACCCATAGCCACAGGATGATCAATTAATGCGTCATAGTTATCAGCTCTGTAAATACCAAAACCTTGACGATCAACTTTACCTACTGGCAAAGTCGTTTTTAGCGACCAGTCATAACTGATATTTTTTTCTTGAGGCTTGATTAACTCCAACTCACAGGGTACATGTGTGGCACCAACAACTTGCAAACATAGGCTAGTGGCATTAAAGAATCCACGACTTTGATCTAGGTATGCAGTTCTAACAGATGTATCAAATGCATAAACCTGATACGTCACCTCTAGATCACCACCTGTAGCAATTTCCCAAGTATGACTATCTAACTTTTTAACAGTAATTGGTTTGTTTTTTGAATTAACCTGCCTTGCAGCAAATGACTCTAAGTGCTTAGAAAAGTCACGAATCATGTAGCTGCCGGGTATCCAAGACGGTAGCTGCAACCTTAACGGTGATGCCGTTAATGATTTAGGAATAAAAATGGTCACCCCATAGCGGTGACCATTCAAATGAACAGGATCAATGCGATATCTTAAATGTGCCAATTCAAAAAACCATTAATCAAATTA